>ENA-ORNP01000983-ORNP01000983.1-human-gut-metagenome-genome-assembly--contig:-NODE-983-length-31695-cov-3.334482_pt1 | contig 31695 bp, 28 predicted proteins | sample MGYA00242119_ERZ509030 | MGnify/ENA primary metagenome ERZ509030 (study PRJEB26280, sample SAMEA2338708) | human gut metagenome | biome: human gut; feature: human-associated habitat; material: faeces... | reverse complement strand
GCTCACTTCTTGCATATCCATTTATAAATATTTTTCCTACTTCTCGACTCTATATCCAATTCCTTTAATAGTTTTAATTACATCATTTTCTCCGAGTTTTGCTCTTATTCTTTTTACGTAAACAGTAAGAGTATTATCATTTACAAAATTTCCTGCTACATCCCAAATTTTATCTAATATATTTTCTCTTGTTACCGTTTTACCCATATTAGAAAACAGTAGTACTAAAATCTTGTACTCAAGTGCTGTAAATACAATTTCTTCTTTTCCAATATATACTCTAGAAGCATCTAAGTCTATTAGAACATTTCCTGCTTGTAATTTATTGCTCTCTGCTTTTTCATATCTTCTTAAAATATTATTTATTCTTGATATTAATTCTCTTGGTCTAAAAGGCTTTACAACATAATCGTCTGCTCCTAAATCAAAACCATTAACAATATCTTGTTCTTCGTCTTTTGCTGTTAAAAATAATACAGGAGTAACCATGTTTTTCTTAATATTTCTGCACAATTCAAACCCACTTCCATCTGTAAGCATTACATCTAGAATTACTAAGTCGAACTCATTTTTTGTAAGCTTGTCCTTAGCATTTTTAACATCACTTGCAATTTCTACTTCAAAGTACTCTTGCTCTAATGAATATTTTAGTCCTTTTTGAATTGCCTCATTATCTTCTACTAATAAAATTTTTTTCATTCATTTTCCTCTTATTATCTACTATTTTTTATATAAAAATTTGGTTGAAGAAAACTAATATTACAACATTCTTATATTCTCACTCGGCTAAGCTTTGCATAGCCCAATTTATAATCATTCTCCAACCATTTATACTAAATTAATAATACGTATTATTTCTGTTATAATTACCCATTTGCAGATAATTCGCATATATTCCCGTAGTAGATATTGTGATAAATTTTATTGCATATATATCACAATATACTAAACTATCATTTTCAAATGACCTTAGTAAAATATAGCTTGCTCCAACATCCTCCAATACACCAATTCTATCTACCAAATTATTTGTTCCAATTAAAAATTCAACACGCATTAATTTTCCTATTTGCTCACGTAAAAAAGCTGGTGTATAAATCGGGTTTTTCAATGTTTCTGGCCAATTATCTTGCTGGTTTGAATTTAGCAACTGTCTATTTTCTATTTTTTTATTCTCCATTTACCATTCCTCCATCGAGGTACTCTTGTTAGTTAAATAGGATTAAATCCAAACATTTTTCAACAATACCTCTTTTAAGTATTATTATATAGAGGTGTTGGCTTGTAAAAGCAATGGTTTCCTAATCTTGTATGCAGTGAGCCTGAACCATTTGCTGGGAAAGTACTTCCACATGTTGGTCTAAATGGATTTAAATACCACAAACAATTGTCTATTTCATTTAATCTGTTTCCAGAAATTGCCCAATCTGCAATATTGTAATGCACATCAGTGGGAGTCATGTTGTATATATTTTGACTGTTATAGTTTCCACGTATGTTTTCTCTTGCACAATCAAATTGTCCTTCTTGAAAGAGTATGTTTCTAATGTTTCCCCCTTGAGATACACGGGCATATTCACCTGTTGCCACATTTACCCTATTCATTATAACAGACGCAACAGCCTTCATCCCGTTGTCACCTTCTCCACCTGCTTCGCACTGTATCATTCTTGCAATTAGTTCTCTTTCTGAATACGCCATTTAACCATTTTTTTCCTTTCTCAAGGTACAATTTTTTAAATACACCTCTTATTATTCTATTGAGTAATGTGGTTTTATGTTACAAATTAGTTGGTTTTTCTATCTCATCTTTATTTTCTTCTGCAACATTTTCTTCTTTTCTACCTCTGAATGTACTTATTACAACAACTATTGCACTTATTAATATTAATAAATAGAAATTTGCTCCTCTACTTAAAAGCATAGCACTACTAATAACTGTCTCTGGGAATGCATTTCTAAATATTCCTAAAAATCCGCCTTCACTTACTCCAACAGAGCCTGGAGATGGTATTCCAGAGACTGTTGCATATAAAACGGCTTGCAATGTTAGTATATCAAATATATTGCTATTGTTTAATCCAAATGCTAAATATATCCAATATGGTACTGTATAATATGCTAACATTTGTACCGCTGTTGTTAAAACTGTTTTTAACATTAATATTCTATGCTCTTTTATATATTTTGCACTTGTTTGATATGATTCTAATTCTTTTTCTAGTTTTTCTTGCTTTTTCTCAATATTACGGATTCTAAAAAATTTTAATATTTTTACTACAAATTTTATTAGTCCTTCTGATAATTTCTTCGAAAAAATTGCAATAATTAGTAACATTAAAGCACTAGAATTAAGTATAATTCCAAGAATTAATAAATATATTAAACCACTTTTTAATACTTCAAAATGTAATACTGCACTTATTATTCCCACAGTAATCGTTACAATTTGAATGCTACATAATTGCATAAGAAGCGCAAGCGTTGAATGTGCAACAGAAATGTTATCTTTATGCATATAATAAATTTCCATTGGTTGACCACCACTAGCAGCAGGTGTTATCGCGCTAAAGAAAAATCCAATTAATGTATATCTAACATTACTAATAAACTTTGATTTTTCACCTAGTTCTTTTAAAATTCTTCCTATGTTTATAGATTCACTCACAATAAACACGCCCATTGCAAACATTGCAATAAGTATATATTGTTTTTTTACTGTTGCCGAGATTTTTAAAATTTCTGTTACATCTTGATCTTTTAGTACCAATGAAAATGTAAAAATTATTAACAATATAAAAATTAATAAATTTATACAAATTTTTTTTGATTTTTTCTTCTTTTCCATGTTATCCTCATTTTGTTTTTATTTTATCATGAATTTGTGACTCTTAAGTGACAATTAATAATATTAATGTGCTTTTTTCCGTCTTCAAACCGTTTTCTACTACATTATAGCATATTAATCTCAGAATATCATTAATTATCCAAAATTTCAGATAAAATATAATCCAGTTATAAAATTAACAGTATGGTTTCTGCATTCGCAGTTACCATACTGTTTTGTACGTTATTCGTTTAAAAATGCCTGATAGCGATTAAACTCTTCCAGAGTCATACGATGGTTTTTCCCATCCATCTCGACCACATAGAGTCCATCCAGTTCTTTCCAGAAGCCCTGGACAGTATGTCCCTCGTGAGTTTTTCCGCTAGGTATCCAGCATATTTGCCCACTGTTGCTTCTGGCTACCTCAAAGCCATAAATTTTGTTCTGCCGGATATAACCTTTTGGCAGTTCTGGCACTTCTTTTCTTATCAGCTTCTTAACGAACCTTAACATTTTTTTCATGTTTCCTCCTTCCCCAATTCCGGGGACTGGCGTTTTTTTGCGTACACTAATATAGATTATACCACAACTTTACATAAAAAGCAACCAACCCGGTCTATTGTAGACCAACGGCTAGTTGTTTCTTGAATTTTTTTAGAAATGCCCAGTGGCATGTTGCCACATTTCATCATTAGACATTTTTACCAATGTTGTGCCATCCATTTCAACTTTTTTGTTGCTATTCACGTCCTTCCAAAAACCGGGAAGTATCTTTTTCTCATCATCTATGCACAAAGTACACGGCTTAATCCAACAAGCTTTTACCCTTCCATTTGTTGCAAAATAAATTCCGAATTCTCCTTTGTACACGAAAAAATCTTTGGGGCCTTCTGGCTTCTTAGCCATATTAGTAATCTTCTGAGCACTTTTCCTTAAATATTCAATCATTATTCACCTTTCTCCAAAAATTGGCTATAAAGTGTAAAAAACTGTACCTATCTATTATATCACTTTTTAATAAAATTTCAATAGTAAAAAAATACACGGAAATAACTCCATGTATTCATATGAATTCATATTTCTATATTAATTCAATTATTTTTTGTTTACTAAATCTTTTAAAGCTTTTCCAGCTTTGAATACTGGAGCTTTTGATGCTGGTATTTTGATTTCTTCTTTAGTTTGTGGGTTTCTTCCTTTTCTAGCAGCTCTTTTTCTAACTTCGAAAGAACCAAATCCAACTAATTGAACTTTGTCTCCCTTTACTAAAGCTTCTGTAACAACGTCAACAAATGCGTTTAATGTTGCTTCTGCATCTTTCTTTGTGCATTCTGTTTTAGCAGCTATGGCTGCGATTAAATCAGATTTGTTCATTTAAATTACCTCCTAATAAGATTGTATATGTAGATAATTATTGCATCTACTACTTACATTATTCGCCAAGGTTTGATAAAATCCTTCTTTTTTTTCAAATTTATTTTATAAAAGTGTTAAATCTCTAAGGTTTGCGGTTTTCTATTTTCAAAAATGCTTATTTTTCAAGGTTTACAGACCTTATTTTTCTTAAATTTGCTGTAAAATGGCAACATGTATAATTCATCTTTACTAAAAATTTTTGTAATTGCTAATATTACTACATAAACAATTATTGCAAATATTATTGTTAATATTATAGCAATATTTTGCATAATTATACCTTTTAGTAAATTATATGTATATATTCCGAATTATTCCCATTGATGAACTTGCTAAAATTGGTTTTATAAAATATTTCGACAAATCAAATTTTATTTTAATATTTTTACTTAATGCTATCAAACTAATAAACATGGAAATAACATGACACATTACAGTTGCAAATGCTGCTCCAGCAACTCCTCCCAAAACGAATGAAGCTGGATTTACTTTTACTAATATTAAATTCAAAATTAGCTTAATAGACACTCCTATTGAAAGTGCAATTACGGGTACTTTAAGTTTTCCCAGTCCTTGAAGAGCACCGTTTATAGTTTGTTCTAATGTAATGAATACAATCGAAATACTACTTATTTGAAATATAAATTCTCCACTACTTGCATTTGGAAATAACATTTGTAAAATTGGCTTTGCGAAAACTACCATTCCAACACTACAGGGCAGTCCAATTAATATTGTAATAAGTATCGCAAAAGACACTCTTTTTTCTATACTCTTATAGTCTCCTCTCGCTTTTGCAGCCGATACTGCTGGAACCAAAGCCGTTGCAAGTGCAATATTAAACGATAAAGGAAAAGTTACGAGTGTATCTATTTTTCCACTTAGTATTCCATATTGAATTTTAGCTTGTTCTTCTGTTAAAAATGTTTTTAATCCCCTTACAACTGTAAAGGAATCTATATTTTTATTTAGTGAGCCTAAAATTGCACTAAAAGTAAGTGGCATTGCTATTATTATTATCTTCTTTACTATCTCTACTGTTCTTTCTTGCCTATGATATTTTGGCTTATTAAATTTTATGTATCTTTCTTTTTTATTATATAAATATATCAAATATATAAAGCCAATAAAGGTGGCAATACTAGTTGCCAAATTTGCTCCAGCAGCCATTACAGCTGTAGTATCTTTATTTCCCATAAAAAAACATATTAACTCAACTATAGCAACGGTGCATATTGTTTTTGTAAATTGTTCTATTGTTTGAGACTGCGCCATTGGTTTCATATTTTCGTGCCCATTAAAATAGCCCCTTAAAACAGAAATTAACGAAACAAAGAAAATTGATGGTGCAAGTATTATTAGTGTTAACTTTGCTTCCGGAATTTGAAGCCATACATTTGCAATAAAATCACTTCCACAAAATAATAATGCTGAACCTGTAAAACCGACTACAGAGAAAAAGGCAAACGCTACTTTAAAAATTTTCTGTGCTCCCCTATTGTCTCCCACTGATAATTTTTCTGAAATAAGTTTTGCAACAGCATTTGGAACACCTATTGAAGAAATCGTTAACAGTAGTGCATAGATTTGGAATCCACTGTTATAAATAGCATTTCCAGCATCTCCAAAACCATTTTTATTTGTCAAATATAATTTATAAAATAAACCTAAAATTTTTATTAAAACTTGTGAAAACATCAAAGTAATAATTCCTTGCATGAAACTTTGCTTTTTTTCCTTAGACATATGTTCTCCTTCCCCTTATTTATAAAATATATTCAATAAACCAATTACTATACTTAATTTGTAAGTTTAATAAATTTTTAGCATAAAAAAGCTTATAAAATTGCTCAAAATACTTGTTTTTTTCTTCATTTTATAGGATAATAGATATGTATAAATTTTAATAAATGAAATAATTTGAAAGTGGTGAATCTTTTGAAAGCAATAGACAAATTTTTAAAATATCTAAAAACAGACAGAAATACTTTTCTAACATATGTACTAACTTTAATAAGTGCTTATTTAGTTGTAGACAGAATAGTAGAAATTCTTATGATGATTTTTACAGGAATGGCAGTTTCATATTGGGGGCCAATTACTTATACCCTAGCACTTGCTTGCCCGGTATTTGCATTTCTATTTTCGTGTTCATCTAAGTTCGTTGACTCAGATGAATCTAAATTAGCACTATTTGATGTGTATTTAATCAGCATTTATATAATGATTGTATCGATGTTTACACAATTCACGAACCAATTTGGTTGGATGTTATTCTTATCAGTACCAAACTTTTCATACATCGCATCTAACTTTTATAATTTGATTAAACCAGCATTCTCCGCGGTTGCTCTGTACTTACCATTAACAACATTCTATCCTGTTATAAAATGGTTACTAATGACAGTACATGATACCAAAACAATATATGAATCAATTTACGATTATAAAGGAATTAGCCTTGCTGATAAATCTGCCTCTTGGGGTGCTTATACTTGTGAGATGTCTTTTGGAACAGATAAAGTAAATGGTAAAACAGTTAAAATAGCTGAAGAGAAAAGATTTTACCCTACACTAGTATGTGGTGTTTCTGGTGCTGGAAAAACATCCTTATTGTTTGAGCCAATGATTGCAAAAGATATCGATAAAAAATATTTTTTTAGGGAAATATCAAAGGAAATGGGATTTACTGCATTAAAAACTGGAATTGCTACTTTAAATTGCCCATACTCAAATGATTATATAAACGCTAATTTCAATTTAAATATGATAACACCAAAAGAAAATAAACTTAATGTTTATAATACATATATGAAAAAAATGATTATAGCTGGTTCTGGAAATAATTATATTTACAGGAATTTAGGTTTGACCTATATTTCTCCTGATATTGAGTCTATAAATCATATTAAAAAAGTGCTAAAAGCACGTAACATGAAATTCAATTTAATAGATCCTAATGACTCATCTTCTGTTGGATTAAATCCTTTTGCTCTTGAAGATGCAACTCAAACGGCTGTTGCAATTTCTACTGTTTTAAAAGGATTATATTCTTCAAGCAATAGTAATTTAGATGTAGAGCTTGCATACAGAGTAAACGCTGCAAACCAAGCAATTGAAAATTTAGCAATATTATTGAAAGAAATATATCCTAGACTTCATGATGATGATTTACCAAATCTTGAAGATATGTTAAATTGTTTCACACATTTTGAGTTAATCGAAGAATTATGTGAAGAAATGAAAAAAGACGATGAACTTGCAGAAAAATATTCTTCATTGCTAAATTATTTTGAAAGAAATTTCTATGCATCTGCTCCAAATAGAGAAGATACTGAAAAATTTATAACACATGCTACTGCACAATTAGATAGTTTACTAAGATATACTGGAGTTAAAAACATATTATGTAATAGAAGAAATTCTATAAACTTTGATAATGCATTAAAAAATGCCGACGTAACTCTTGTATGTACAAGACGTGGTGATTTAGGTCCAAACATTCATACAGCATTTGGTCTATTTTGTATATTGATGATGCAGTATTCTGTATTAAGACGTCCTGGAATAGAAAAAGATAGAGTTCCACATTTCTTATACATAGACGAATTTGCAGATTTTGTTGGAAATTCAACGGATTCATTGTTTACTTTATATAGAAAGTATAAAGTTTCAACAGTAGTTTCTATACAAAACTTAGGTCAATTAGATAAAGGTTCAAACAAGAAACATAGACAAATAATAACAGCTAATTGTTCTAATAAGTTCGTATTTGGAAATAACGCTCCTGAAGACAACGAGTGGTGGTCAAAAGAAATCGGTGACAAGAAAGATTGGTCATTTGGAAGTTCTTACGATACAGCTAAAGGCGAATATGACCCTAAACTTACTGGAATAAAATACGAAAATAAGATAAAATATCAACCTGGAAAAATCCAAGCTATGAAATTTAAGCAGGCTATGTATAAGCTAAGAAATTTAGGTGGAAAGAGCGATACTGGTGTAGTAAATCTAAGCTTCCTATCTGCAACATATTATGAGCCTAAGGCATCAAAAGAATATTCATTCGAGAAATATAATGCTGGTTATGATGCACATTCAGCAGAAGATAAGTATGAAGAAGAAAAAGCAAAAAAGAAAAAAGAAACATTAAAAAATTATCATTTTAATGATGATATTCCTGATGAAGTTGATCCAATAAAAACAGACACATCTGATTCAAAATATTTATTTGATAGTGAAGATGCAATTGTATTTAACTTTAAGAAACCAGATAATAAATAAATTTTAAGAACGAAGCAAAAATATCTATGCTTCGTTCTTTTTTTCATTAAAATAATATATTTAACTTCAAAGAAGACGAAGCATTTTTTGCTCCGTCTACATTTTCCATTCTTTTAGGCATTATTATTTATCCTAATAATTTTATATCTACATTTTCCATTTTATACTTATTAGTTACTGGGTCTAATTTAAATTCAGCTAAGCTGTGTTCTAGTGTGCTATCATTTTGGCGTAAATCTGTTGTGTAATATAGATTTAGTTTATCTATACCTAATCCATTTACAACAATTTCTCTAAATGTTTCCGCCATATGCTTTTCATCTTCACATAGTAAAATTAATTGTGGTATTGTTTTAAACCCAGAATCCATTGCTACAAAGTTTTCATAGAAGTCTTTATACAATTTCATTTTATCTGCAAGTTTTTTTTGCCAATCATCTTCTCTACGAATTACTTCAAAAATGAAATCTATTGATTTTCCATTCTTGCTTAGAGTAACTTTACCACCAGTAGCTTTAAATTGTTTTCCAAGTATTTTCGCATTCATAGGTACTTTTATTTGGAATGAATCAAAAGCTTGTACTTTTTCTTTATAAGAAATTAGAAGTTGATTGCTTGCTAATCTTTTCTTTATCATTGCAACTGGTTTTGTATTATCTGTTGGTTGCCATTTACATTCTACTCCTCTAGAATTTAATAAATATTTGCCCATTTTTTCTAGGCAGTATATTCTGTATATTCCCTTACCATCTTCTGAATTGAAATAATATCGTGTTAATATTTTTGATTTAACTAATTGTTCTAATTTATTGTTTAGTTTATCCTGTGATTTAAGTTCAAATTTTTCTTTTTCTAATAATTTAAACAACTGTCTAGATGTTATGAACTCATATTCATTAACAATTTCCATTATTCTAAAATGTAAATCATTTATATGACCTACGTTTATTTTTTGGATTATTTGGTTCATTGATACATAACCATCTTTTCCATCAAATACTTTAATTTCTCCTGGTCTTATCGCAAAAGGTGAGACTGTTGTTTTTATTTCTGAATCTTCTATCATTCTAATTCCCCCTATAATTTATAAAATACAATTTAGTACTCTACATTATCTATTTTTCCACATTTTGGCCTATTTGTCAAGTTCTAATAGTCTTTTTACCTCGTTATCTGTTAAATATCTCCATTTTCCTATTTCTAGATTTTTCACATCCAAATCTGCAATTTTTCTTCTATGTAAAGCAAGTACTTTTCTACCTATTGCCTCACACATTTTTCTTACTTCCCTATTTTTGCCTTCATGAATGGTTATTTGCAATCTTGAAAAATTTTTTTCTTCATCTGTTTTTAGAATTTTTACTTTAGCTGGACTTGTAACAAATGTTTCCTCACTCTTTTCATCAACTGGTATTTCTACACCGTTTTTTAATTTTTCAACATCATCTTGAGTTACAATTCCTTTTACTGTTACAGTGTATGTTTTTTCCACTTCATGACTTGGATGTGTGATTTTATTTATGAAATCACCATCGTTTGTAAGCATTAATGCTCCAGATGTATACATATCTAATCTGCCCACAGGTAGTACTTTTTCTTTTATTTTTACTAAATCCAGCACTGTTGGTCTGTCAAACTGGTCTTTCACAGTAGTCACATAACCAATTGGTTTGTTAAGTAATATATATACATGTTTTTCTACCTTTTCAACTTTTTTACCATCAAATTCTATTATGTCTTTATCTGGATTTATTTTAGTTCCGAGTTCTGTTACAACTTTGCCATTTACTTTCACTCTGCCATCTAATATAAATTCTTCACATTTTCTTCTTGCTGCAATTCCGTTATTAGCCAGATATTTTTGTAATCTTTCTTCCACAATTTCACTCCTTTCTAATTTTACTAATTCTAACTTGAATACAAAATACGATTAGATTATAAATTTTTTTATATTTTTGTATTATTTATTGTTTTACATACAATTAAGTTTAAGTTGATTTCATTTTTTATCAATTTCTCTATTTTTTAGCTTTTCTAGCACATCTTCAAAATATTCCGGTATTGGCGCTTCTAAGCTTAGCTCCTTGCCAGTTATTGGGTGTTTAAATTGTAAGTAACGTGCATGAAGCATTTGTCCTTGCACCCCAAATTCATTCTTACCATTAGAATACACTTCATCTCCTACCACAGGATGTCCTATATAAGACATATGTACTCTTATTTGATGAGTTCTACCAGTATCTATTTTTAATTCTAGTAAAGTATAATTATCGTATCTTTTTAATACTTTAAAGTGTGTTACAGCATTCTTCCCCTTCGGGTCAACAGCCATTTTCTTTCTGTCTTTTGTACTTCTTGCAATAGGTAAATCTATAGTAGCCTCATCTTCGGCAACAACACCTCTAACTAATGCAATATATTTTTTAGTAACCTTTCTTTCTTGAATCTGCTTACTCATATTCATATGAGCCTCATCATTTTTGGCAACTATAAGAAGTCCAGATGTATCTTTATCTAACCTATGTACAATTCCAGGTCTTATTTCTCCACCTATTCCAGATAGACTGTCTTTGCACATTGCGAGAATTGCATTTACAAGCGTTCCATCTGGATTTCCATTAGCAGGGTGAACTACCATTCCCTTCGGCTTATTTACAACAATTATATCATTATCCTCATATACAACAGGCACAGGAATATCCTGTGCTTTTAATTCAACATCTTTTGCTTCTGGTATTTCTATGCTTATTACATCTCCTTCTTCAGGTTTATAAGAAGCTTTCTGCTTTTTTCCATTTACTAGAATTTTCCCATCTTCTATAAGCCTTTGAGCAGTTGTTCTAGACAATTTACTTAGTTTATCTGTTACATAAGAGTCTAGTCTTTTTTGATTATTCTCCTTTACAATTAATTCTTCCAATTCTATCTTCCTTTTCAATTAATCTCTTCCAATATTTCGTATTTTCTCTTCTATATTTTTCAAATCTGCTTTAATATTCAAAGTGTTCTTTACCATAAATATTAAGAATGTAATCCAGCCTATTATATATAGAATATATGCAATGTTTACCGAAGGTAATCTACCTATTTTGATAAAATTTATAACCTCTCCATTCCAAATCTTATCTATGCAATTACTTATTCCTCCGCCTAATATTACGGCAAGTGAATATTTCACTTTTGTGGACATATATTTGCTTTGTTCTTTTAAAAACTTGATTATAACTGTAAACACAACACAGTCAGATAATATAGAAATAATAACATCATCAATCTTTATCTCTTCACTTTTTTTGATTAACGTAATTATTCCAACGTCTTGCTTTACAAAATTTATTACCAATATTTTGCTAACTTGGTCAATTAAAATAATTGCAATAATAATTAAAATGGTTATACTTAATTTAAATTTCTTCTTTTTCGTCATTTTTAGTCTCTTTCATATATTACAAACTTTTTGTCCGAATATAATTCTTTATATCTGTCACTTCTTGATAAGAATATATTCAGCTTTGAGTTCTTATATAAAATTACATGAGTAATTCCATAAGTATTAAATGTATTTTCATAATATTTAGATATATTTGAAGTATTTATATAATCTGAAAAAATATCTTGTCCTTCATATTTTCCGTCTTTTCCTTTTACTCCATTAAATTCAGGTGCATATAAATCTGCTCTTGAATCTATAAAAACAGGAATTCCTTCAAATAATAGATAACTTCCGTAATTGTATTCATTAAATAATTTAATTGAATTTACAGCCAAATTTTCTTTAATATATTTTGCTGCATCAACCGGATATGTTGATGGATTTACAAATTTATCATCTAATTTTGGTTTTATTTCTATTACAGATAGTAGTACAATTAGTAAAACAACAGCAATAGTTCCAAGCGACGATACTGCAATATCTTCGAATTCTTTTAATCCTTTTTCATCATATTTAGTAAATAACTGTGTTATTAATGTTGCTAAAACAGCACTTCCGAGCAATACTAGCATAGATTCTTGCCTTCTAGTCATAAACATTAATAATGTTAAACCTGCAAACATGAATAAATCTTTTAATCTTATTTTTGTGTCTGTAAAAATCAATAATGCTAATGTTGCAGTTAGTACAACCAACATTTCTTTATTATTTATTAGTGTTAATGGCAAATGTTCACTTATACTCTTAGTTGTATTTCCTTTCATTGTCTTGTATAAGTATGTATATGGTGTATCTCCTAATGGTGTTAATAACCCTGTTAGAACACATATAGCCATTATTAATATAAGCCATTTTGCATTTTTATTTTTGTTATATCTTATTTTATATGGTTCTTTTCTTTTTGCTTCTCTATTTTTTAATATTTTTGCATTCTTTTCTTCAAATTTTTCTTTTGCTGTTATTACTTTTTTTAATTTTTCATCTAATATTTTTTTATTTTCTTCTATTGCTTCTTTTTCTATTTTCTTATTGTAATTTTTTATTTTTATATCATAATATTTTTTTCTTATTCTGTAAACTGGCTGAGCATCAATTACAGTAAATATTAAATATTCTGCAATATATGGCAAGAATATTACAAAGAAAAATGGCCATACAGCACAATGTAAGTTTGCTATTGCTGTAGATATAACTATAATTCCAATAGCATAGCCTACTTTTTTCTTTTCTAAGAAATTTTCTATTAATAAAATTGTAAGTTCAAGCAATATAAATGTTACAAGTTGTGCTCTTGCTGCTATATAATCTTTTATCAAGAACATTCCACCAATTGTAATTGCAAACGAGATTAGTTTGTTTTTAGATATTTTATAGTTTGTACAATACATTAGAATACCTAATATACACGCAAATACTATTGTTGATATAAAAATTCCTAAAAATCCTCCTAAATTATATATCAAATAAATCATTACATCATAAGCCCAATGAGGATATGTATATGGTAACTCATGCCATGAAAATGGGTCTTGCATATCTACAGTTTTAGTATTAATTATGTGTTCACCTATTTTTATCGTATAATACGTATCATTTTGCATTGTTACAGGACAAATTGATGCACAAAAAATTATAATGCAAAAAATTGCAAGTATATGAAATTTTATATTCTTAACTTTTTGTGAATCTTCTTTTTTTGCTTTTTCCTTTACCTCTTTTTTCTCAGATGTTTTCATTAATTAATTTCCTTCCTCGCTTTATTTGAATGCACATACAGCAAAATTGATTTATAATTTCTTTTAATCTATTTTCTGTGTTGTTGTTAATTTTACATGCTAATTATACCAGTTTCTAGAGCAAAGAGCAATACAAAATACAATAAAAAAGAAAGTTGATATATTGAATTTTTCTTCAATATTTTCAACTTTCTTTTGTTATTTTTAGTTCTTATTCTATTTTAATTGTTTTGCAACTTCTTCAGCAAAGTTTTCTTCTTTTTTCTCTATTCCTTCACCTTTTTCAAGTCTTGCAAATCTAACAACTTCTGCATTCTTTTCTTTTAATAATTGGCTAACTTTTTTGTCCATATCTTTAACAAATTCTTGGTCTACTAAGCAGATATCTGAATAGAATTTTCCAATTCTTCCTTGTACCATTTTTTCAGCTATAGCTTCTGGTTTTCCTTCATTCATAGCTTGAACTTTTAGTATTTCCATTTCTTTGTCTACTCTTTCTTGTGGAACTTGTTCTCTGTTTAAGAATTCTGGCTTAGAAGCAGCTATTTGCATACAAATGTCTTTTGTTAATTCTGCATCTGCATTCTTCATTTCTACTAATACAGCTATTTTTCCAGCGCCATGAACATATTGTCCTAATGTTCCATCTGTTGTCTCGTATCTAACAAATCTTCTTATTGTTATGTTTTCTCCGATTGTAGCTATTTTATTTATTAAAGCTTCTTTAACAGTTTTTTCTGGATCTGCTATGAATTTTTCTTCTAATAAAGCTTCAACATCAGCTGGATTATTTAAAGCAACTTGCTTTACAATATCATTAACAAATTGTTTGAATTCTGCATTCTCTGCTACGAAATCTGTCTCAGCATTAACTTCAGCTATAGCACCTACTTTTCCATCTTCTGAAATGTAGCTACCTACTAATCCTTCTGCAGCAACTCTAGATGCCTTTTTAGCAGCTTTTGTTATTCCTCTTTCACGTAATAGTTCCATTGCTTTTTCAATGTCACCATCTGTTTCTGTTAAAACTTTCTTGCATTCCATCATTCCTGCACCTGTTTTTTCTCTTAATTCCTTTACTTGGCTTGCTGTTATCATTTTATATCCTCCTTATTTTTCGCCCATTAGGGACGCCCCTTTTGGGCGATTTAATTCTTTTTTTATGTCTAACCCATCAATTTTACTAGAGTCAAACATTAAAGGATAGGGCAGCCGCCCTACCCCTTTGGTATTGTTTATTAATTATTTTTATAAACTATAAATTATTCAGCATCGCTAGCTGCTTCAACTACTTCTTCCATATCTGTTGGAGTTGTAGCTTCTTCTGTCTCCATAGCATCTTCTGAATCTGATGTAACTTCTAGAGTTTCTCCTTGTCTACCTTCGATTACTGCATTAGCCATTGTATCAGCTATTAATTTAACTGCTCTTATAGCATCATCATTTCCTGGGATAACGTAATCAACATCATCTGGGTTGCAGTTTGTGTCGATTAATCCTATTGTAGGAATGTTTAATTTTTTAGCTTCTAATATAGCATTTCTTTCTTTTTTAGGATCTACTATGAATAAAACTCCAGGCATTTCTTTCATGTTTTTGATTCCACCTAGATTTTTCTCTAGTTTATCCATTTCTTTCTTTAAAAGAATAACTTCTTTCTTAGGTAATACTTCGAAAGTTCCGTCTTCTTCCATTTTTTCTAATTGATTTAATCTTTCAATTCTCTTTTCGATTGTAGCAAAGTTTGTAAGCATTCCACCTAACCATCTTTGGTTAACGTAGTACATACCACATTTTTCAGCTGCTTCTTTCATGCAGTCTTGAGCTTGTTTCTTTGTTCCTACAAATAGAACTGTTTTTCCTTCTTCAGCTTGCTCTTTTAAGAAAGCATAAGCCTCGTCTAATTTTTTTGATGTTTTTTGTAAATCGATGATGTGAATTCCGTTTCTAGCTTGGAATATATATTCAGCCATTCTAGGATCCCATCTTCTTGTTTGATGTCCGAAATGAACACCAGCTTCTAGTAATTGTTTCATTGCAACTACTGCCATTTTTTGTTCCTCCTTTTAGTTTTTACCCTCCACAAATCTTTAGCATTTAAAAGAACCTTTGCATTTAAATAGATTTTACAAAAGCACTGCTTTTAAACTGGAATTTGTGTGCGTATTTTTAACAGAAACTATTATATCACAACAAATAGCTAGAAATCAAGCTTTTTTTGAAATTTTAAGTTTTCTCACATTTTTAGAAGGTTTTCGATAGTGTTTTATCACATTTTTAGATTTTTTATAACTATTTTTTTCATTTTCTACATTTTTTGATTTTTCTATTTATATTTTGACATTTTTATGATAGAATTCTTTTGAAATTAATATTTTTCATAGGAGGTAACAAATGAATTTAAATAGATGTGAACGTTGCGGAAGCTTTTTTGCTTCAAAAAACTCAGTATGCCCTAATTGTCAATCTAAAGATGAACATGAAATAAACCATTTAAAAACTTTTTTAAGTGAGGCCGATTCTTCTGTAACTGTTGAATCTTTAGCAGAATCTACTGGAGTTTCTTTAAAAAATGTAAATAGATTTTTACAAGATAAAAATGTATACACTACTTTAACAAACTTAGGATTAAACTCAGATGCAAACAAAATACACAATATTTCCTTATAAAAATACGGAAAAAAAGATATCATTTTATAAAAAGAGACTGGAAGTGCACTTTTTAAAGGCTAAATAGCCCGACCTAGCACGACATGTTGAGTTTTATAAAATGATATCTTTTTGTAGTTTATTCAATTATTTCAATTATATCTGCAACTTTTTCCACATTTTGTTCACCTATTTCATATGTTTGTTGCAATTTTTCTATGGCTTCTCTGCCTTTTTGTTCATCGTCGGCATATATGTATGCTATTGTTTCACCCTGTTCCACTTGGCATCCCACTTTTTTTAGTAGTTCTAATCCAACGGCATAGTCTATGTTATCTTCTTTTTTCATTCTGCCTGCACCTAAATGCATTGCTATTTTTCCTACTTCTTCTGCATTTAGTTTTTGTACATATCCAGTCTTTACCGCTTCTACTGGCATTTTATATTTAGCCTTTGTAAATTTTTCCGTATTTTCTATGTAGCCAATATCTCCACCTTGATTTTCAACTAATTGTAAGAATTTTCTATACGCTTCTCCATTTGATATTACTTGCTCAATTTTCTCTTTATTTTCTTGAATGTTATCTCCTTTTCCATCCAGTTTTAATATATAAGCACCTAATTCTAGTATAACATTTTTTACATCATCTTGCATATTGCCTTTTAAAGCTTCTATTGCTTCTATGACTTCAAGTGTATTTCCCACCATAGTTCCTAAAGGTTGATCCATGTTTGTTATTATGCATACAGTTTCTTTATTTGCTAGCTTTCCAATGTCAATCATGGTTCTAGACAATTCTCTTGCCTCACCAACAGTTTTCATGAATGCACCACTTCCACAGGTTACATCTAAAACTATTTTATTTGCTCCTGCTGCAATTTTCTTGCTCATTATACTAGAGCTTATTAGTGGAATATTAGCAGTACAACTAATTGTATCTCTTAAAGCATACAATTTTTTATCTGCTGGAGCTAAATTTAGAGTTTGACCTATTAAACTTATTCCAATTTTCTTTACATTTTCTATAAATTCATCAATTCCAATCTCTGTTCTATATCCCGGAATTGCCTCCAATTTATCCTTTGTACCACCAGTTGCTCCCAGTCCTCTTCCAGACATCTTAGCAACTTTTACGCCTAACGCTGCAACTATTGGCATTAGAATTAATGTGATTTTATCTCCAATTCCACCTGTGCTATGTTTATCTACAACCTCTCCAATATCTGATAAATCTAATACATCTCCAGAATATGCCATGGCTAAAGCTAAATTAGTTGTCTCTTCTTTTGTCATTCCATTTATGTAAATTGCCATAACTAAAGCAGCAGCTTGATAGTCTGGTATGCTACCATCAGTATATCCTTTTACAAAAAATTCAATTTCTTCTTTATTTAATTCTTTCGCATCTCTCTTTTTTTCAATTATATCTAAAATGTTCATTTTTTTCTTCCTCTTTTATACAAAATGTTTAATAAACGACTCCCTATGTAAAGGGCATGGTCCATATTCTTTTAATGCTTTTATGTGTTCTGCAGTACCATATCCTTTGTGTTTTGCAAACCCATATTGAGGGTATATTTCATCCCACTGTCTCATAATTCTATCCCTTGTAACCTTTGCAATTATTGAAGCTGCAGATATTGAATAGCATTTAGCATCTCCCTTTATAATAGACTGATATGGTATCCCATCAGTATCTATTTTTGTTAATGCATCTACTATTATCAAATCTGGTCTTGGATTAAGCTCTTTTACAGCCATTGTAAGCCCTTCCTTAGTGGCATTTAGAATATTAATTCTATCAATTTCTTTTTGGTCTATAATTCCAACACCATAACTAATAGCTTCTTTTGTTATAATTTCATATAGTTCTTCTCTCTTCTTTTCCGATACCTTTTTAGAATCATTCACTCCTTCAATCATAGAATTTCTTGGCATTATTGCTGCAGCAATTACAACAGGTCCTGCAAGTGGTCCACGCCCAGCTTCATCTATCCCACATATATATTCTATTCCAGAATTATGAATTTCTTCCTCTATCGCTTTTAGTTGGATTAATCGTTGTTCTTCTTTTTCCTTCATTCTACTTTCCTCTCTTAGTTCATATATCAATTTATAAGATTTTATTCTGCTTCTTCCTTTTCATCATTACTTTCTGTTGTTGCTTTCAACAGTATTGTCATTTTCAGAAGTTATATCTTCTTCATCTTTCTTATTTATATCAGTTAATTTGTACAATACCTCGTCATCAGATTTATTATATCCTTTTGTATCTATTACTTCATATGTATTATAATTAATTAAGAAATAACTGCCCTCGTAATTTGTAATTTCTAGCCCAGCTTCTGCCAAATTTTCGTCTTGCAAAACATAGTATTTATCGTATTCTTCTTCTGAAATTATCTTCTTAGCAAGAAAATCTTTAATTATTTCGTTATCTTGCATCTCACTAACTTTAGTACCAAGATATTTCTTTTCTTCGCCTTTTACAGTCTGTTTATCAATATAGTCTTTTAATTTCCATTGAACTTGTAACATATCTGTTCTTATAGTTTCTGCTTTTACTTCTCTATATTTTTTGCGTGTAAAATACACACCAGTTGCAACCACAACCACTATTAAAACCACCGTCAAAATTAATTTTATTATTCCCATACCATTGTTCTTTTTCATTTCTAATGCTCCCTAATTTTTTCCAATAATTTAATTTCATCTACTTGATCTTTTCTTGTGTTATAGTTTTCCTCTGATATTTCAGTTATTATATTAGCATTTGTCATATTATATAATTTTAAAATATTATAGTCTTGCAGAGCTTCACTTAAAGAATCATGCTTTCTACCATGTGTTTCTTTATTAATATACCCATCATTATTCTTTGTGTCTGAAAAATGAATTTGATAAACATATTTACTAGCTTGATCTTTTTCAATATAACTTTTCATAAAAGAATCAAAGTCTAGCTTAAAAATATTCGCCATACAATGTAAATGGCAAACATCAATACAGGCTCTTAGATGTGGATTATTTATTTTTTTGCATATTTCTATAACAGTACATTTTTGTTCATATTCATTCATTCCAAAAATGTTTTCCAGTACAATATTAACATTAGTTTCTTTTAATAAATTTAATGATTTTTCTATTATTTCAATAGCACCTTGTTCCATCATCTTCATATTCCAACCAACATGGTACAACAAATTTATTTTTATATTATATTGTTTTGATATTTTTATTGCTTCTTCAATTTTTGTTTCTAATAGTTTCCTATCTTTTAGTACAACAAGTTCAATATCGTAATCATCCAATGGTGGATGTATTGTAATTTCCTTTATACTTGGTATTTTCTTCATAAGAGTATTTATAGCTGTATTAAAATCATAATTTCCCCATACTCCATCTTCGTGAAAAAACTGTAGTTCTACACCTTTATCTTTTTTTATATATTTTTCTAATTCTTTAAGTCCATTAAAATTTTTATCTAGTTTAGGATATATGTTCATGTCTGCCTCCTACTTATGCTATTATAGGTTATTCATTCTTAACAGTCAATAGTATTTAACCTTTAAAATCGATTGACATAGTTTCTTTGTATAATTTGTTGCTCTTTTTTTGCATAACAAAAAACTCATCCTTACCTGTTTATTCATGTAATGAATGAGTTTCTTTATCAGTATCTTTTCTTTATTTATCTCCTTAAATTTAAGTGAGGTAGACGTAGCCATTTCTGGCCACACCCCTCTCAGACCCGTACGTGCAGTTTTCCCGCATACGGTTTCCCATAATATATTACACATCATATATATCATATATATTTATATAAATTTTTGGTGTTAGTAGAGGATTTTGTTTTATTACAATTTTGAATTGTTCCTTTGTATCCATTGTAGCTTCTTTAGCAAATCTTCCGAAATGATATCATTTTAGTCTTTTCCACAGATAATTCTAAACCAAATTTTCCTAGTCTTTTCGGTAGCAAGTTTTTCATAAATATTTCAGCCTCATTTTTATACTGAAAACAAAACACTGTATCATCTGCATAGATAGTTACATAACTTTCTCCTCTAAAATTTGGTATTATTTTCTTTTCAAACCACAAAGCAATAACATAATGCATGTATATATTGGCAAGTATTGGGCTTAATATGGAACCTTGTGGTGTTCCTTCCATATTTTCTATCCTTTTACTGTTTTCAATTATTCCTGCATTAAGAAATCTTTTAATCATTCTTATGATTCTCTGGTCTTTGATATGTTGTTCTACGCATTTTACCAGCCATTTATTGTCTATGTGGTCAAAATATCCTTTTATATCGGCATCAACTACATAGCTAACTTTTCCATTTTCTATAATTTTATTTAATGATTTTAATGATCTATGACATCCTTTATTAGGTCTAAATCCATACATGCATTTTGATAATTTTGGTCGAATATCGCCTCAATTAACTTTTTCATTGCTAATTGCACTATTTTATCTTCATAGTTTGATATTGCTAATCCTCTCATTTTGTCATTTATTTTTGGAATATATAGTTCCTTTATTTCTATTTGTACCCATACCTATTCTAGGAAATTACTGGCTCTCGCTGTTCATTGCATAGTGATTGTATATCATGATAAGCTCTCTGACTCCGCAGAAGCATTGTTAAACTCGCCTATATTGTTTAACAACATATTGTTTTCCGATAGTGTGAAGTCATCAACCTTCTGATTTTTCACAATTTTACGGAGCTGAATTATTTACCCTAATACCTTTCTATTTACGCTTAGTAGGTAGCATTACTGCTACCTACCCAAAACTCGATATTGAATTACTTGGCTATAGTATTTTCAAATAGGATTTCCACCTACTGCACTATGTAACCTTCACAGTCGCACCACACCATATAATACACTATCTTTTTATTTTTTCCTCTTGTTTCAAATTTCTCGTCTCCAGCGTTCAGCTTTTCCTAGAAAAGTGAAACACGGAAACCAATATGGTCGACGCTGAAGTCAGTGCTATTGTGGTTACGGCGAGAGGCATAACCGAACGAGCCTGGATCGCTGAAATCGCCTCCCCTGTAAGCACAATAAAAGTCGGTTTGGCTAGCTTTCTCTATAGTCCACTCCCATACATTTCCAGCTATATCGTAAATATTCATTACTTTACTTTGCTCTGTTCCTCCTGTTGTTAATAATATACCATTCGAAGCTGAACTTTGCTCTTTTTTCTTCATCTTTCCTGTTTCTTCATTACTTACTACTATTGAGTCTAATGCACTATTAAAATTTTTCCATGGATTTCCAAGCTGACCATTTTGTGCATATTTTCCTCTATTTAAATCAAATGTTGAATTATAATAATTTCCTATTGTTGTACTATTTGATGTTAATATAGTTGCGTCTGTTATTTTTGATTTGTCTTTGCTCATAAATGCTAACACTAAATCCCATTGTACTCCAAACATTAAACTACTTGTTTTTGTTCCTGAATTTACATTACTTGCTAAATTTTGTGCTTGTGTTCTTGTTACGTATGTGTATGGATATGCATCTGCCTTTGACACTGGTGCTGTTGTTGGTACCGGATATTTTCCATTTACTCGTGACTCTATCTTAGTTCTATTAGTTCCAATTCCGGCTTCGTATCTCCCTACATAAAATCCTCCATTTTCATATACACTTTTTAACATATCCTTTTTTAACGTATTATACTCAGCTTCAGTTAACCATCCTTCATTTTTTTTGTCATCATACCATGTATCTGAAAAACCTACTAATTCTCTATATGTTTTTGTATATTCTTTTAAATCTTTTTCTATACTTGTATAATCTGCATCTGTAAATGTTTTTTTTCCAAGTCCTGTTGTTTTATAAACTGCTGTCGTTCTTGGTACTACTACCCACACATATTCATTTCCATTTGCATCTTTTATTACTAATCCTTTATCTATTGTTCCTTCTTTTTTTGTAAATGTATTATCTGGGAAGTATGGGGCTGTTTCTGCTGTTGCTTCTGCTGGTACTTTTGTGCCTGTTTCACTTCCTCCAGCTCCACCATTTCCGCTACCACTTCCAGCACTTCCATTTCCAGCTAGTGCACCTTCCATTTCACTTACCAAACCATTCATTCCTTTTAAGTCATTTTCGCTTGCTTCTGCAGATTTTGTTTCTGCCTCTTTTGCTTTTGCTATTATTCCGTTATTGCCTAGCACTAAGTTAATACTTACTCCTGCAAGAATTAACAAAACTACTATCGTAATGACTAGCGCTACTAGTGTTATTCCTTTCATTTCTTTCGTTTTCATAAAATTTATTCCCTCCTAAGTAATCCTTAAGTAATAAACTTTAGGACTGCTAGATAAGGTGCGAATAGTTGTAAATACTATAATTGCTTAATTGTTACATAAAAATTACAAATAGATTTCAAAACCGTCTCATTTTGATTTTTTTCATTTAATCTATTGATACAATTGCTTTTAAATGATATTATTATATCGATTAATTTACCTTAAGTTTATTACTTAAGGATATTTTTTGTTTTTATTTAGCAACCATTCAATTTAAACGAAAAAAATCGATTGCTATTATCTCTTTAGCAATCGATCCGAAAATAAAAGGGGATGTTCTAATTTTTTAGTTAGTAATGGAGTAACTTATTACTAACTATGGTTATATATTACCAATACTTTTTGTCCTTTTTGTGAACTGAATGTAACTAATTAGTATTTTATTAATTTGTATTGGTAATATAAATCTATTCATGTTTAATTTATATAGTCTTTAAAATTTTAATTTTTTTCAATAACATTATTGTTCTTGCAATGTTAATGTAATCTCTTTCTCTTGTCCATTTCTGTTTACTGTTACTGTCATTGTATCTCCAATATTGTGTGTATTTTTAATATTGTCTAATTCTGTCATAGTTTTTATTTCTTGTCCATCTGCCTTTACTATTACGTCTCCGGCTTTTATTCCAGCTTTTTCTGCTGCTGAATATTCATCTACACTTGCAACATAGACACCAACTACTAAGTTATTTCTCTTTGCTGTTGTTTCGTCCAAATCTCTACCAGAAATTCCTATATATGGTCTTTTTACTTTATTGTATTGAATTAATTGTTCTATAATTGGTTTTGCAGAATCAATTGGAATTGCAAATCCCATTCCTTCAACACCTGTTGATGAAACTTTTAATGTGTTTATTCCTATTACTTGACCTTGGCTGTTTACTAAGGCTCCTCCACTGTTTCCAGAGTTTATAGCAGCATCTGTTTGAATTAATGTAAATGTTTTCCCATCAGAATCTGTTACTTCTCTATTTAGTGCAGAAATCATACCACCTGTAACAGTGTTTTGCATTCCTAATGGGCTTCCTACAGCCATTGCAAATTCGCCAACCTGTACAGAACTTGAGCTGCCTAATTCTGCTGCAGTTAAACCTGTTTTGTCTATTTTAATTACAGCTAAATCTGTTTGAGAATCGGTTCCCACTATTTTAGCATCATACTTATTTTCATCTCCGTTTAGTGTTACTTTTATAGAGTTTGCTTCTCCAATTGTATAATATGATGAAGATGAGCTTGAGCTTATTACATGGTTATTTGTAATAATATATCCATCTTCACTAATAATAATTCCCGAACCTGTTGCAGTTGCAGTGCTTTGTTGGTTAAAGAACATTGAATTAACCGTGTAGTTTACTTCAATACCTACTATTGAAGGTAATACTTTTTGTGCAACAGCAATTCCTGTTCCAGAATAATCTGCTAAAGAAATTTGTGTCGTGTTTAATGTTCCTGTTGATGTACTTGTGCTGGTTGAAACAGATTTATTATTGTTTTCTCCTATTATATTGTTTCGTATCTCTGGAACTCCTAAACATGTTCCTAATACAAGTGTTGCACCAAGCACACCACTCAAAAATGGTACTGCTACACTTTTTCCAAAGTTAGATTGACCTTTTTGCTTTTTTTCTGATTGTTTTACTGCTTTAAATTCTTTACCAGATTTATCTACAACTGCATCTGGTGTTTTTACATTTTCCTTATTCTCTTCCATTTTTATTACTATCCTTTCTCTCTTTCTTAAAGACATTAAAAATTTTCTTTTTAGTATTTTTAGCTTTTTATACTATATTTTGTTCTTACCAAGTTTCAAATTAACATCTTGCGAGAAGTTTTTGTTTAGATTAGCTCCATTAATCATTCTACCCTAATCTAGTGTTATAATACAATATATTTGTGAAAAGCTTGTGAAAAGAAAGCGAATATTTATGTAATTTCATTTAATATTTTTCACTATAAATCTCAATACAGTTATTAAAATACTCTGCTCTTATTTCAAAAAAGAATGCTCTGTAAATACAAAACATTCCTTTAACTTTTCACTGTTTAATTAAATATTATAATTATTTTTTTATTTATATAAATATAATTGTGGATTTATTTTCTTTCCATTTAGTCTTATTTCTAAGTGTAAGTGGTTTCCTGTTGAATTCCCTGTTGAACCAACTGCTGCAATTACATCTCCTGCTGTTACTTCATCTCCAACAGATGCATATAATTTACTACAGTGTCCATAATATGTTTGCACTCCATTTGCATGGTCAATTATAATTAAGTAACCGTATCCACTCATCCATCCAGAATATGAAATTGTTCCATCAGCTGCTGCTTTTATACTTGTTCCATATGGAGCCGCTATATCTAAGCCTCCATGAGCATGGTTTCTTACGCTAGTTTCTACTACGCCATATCTTGATGTAATATTTCCTACTACTGGTTTTACACTAAAATATACTCCATTAAATGTTGCTTCTGCTATTCTTTCTTGCTCTGTTTTAATACCTCTTAAATCTGTATCAACACTCATTTTAGCCACTTCTAATGATTGTGTTCCAACACTCTCAAAATCTGTTGTAAATTGTTCTTGAATTCCAACTTTTGCAACGTCTTCTGAATATTCACTCTGCATTTCTGCAACTATATTTTCCGCTTCTTCCACAGTATTTACATATGTTTCTATTTCATTGTTTATCGTAACCGCATAAACTTTATACATTGTAGTTATATTTTCTGATAGCACTTCTGCTATTTTATCATCATCTTCTGCCTCAACATCTGATAAAATCAATTCATATGTTGGTTCTACATTTAATTCTGTGAATACAGCACATGGATTATCTGATGTTAATACTTCGTTATTTATTTTTTCCTCAATTGCCTTTTTGCTTTTTACATAGCCTATTACTTCGTCGTTTATTTTCACAGCATACACTGGATTATATTTTGCAAATACTATTGCAATTATTATAAATAGTGCTATTGAAGCAATTGTTAGCAGTTTTAAAATTTCTTTCGTGCAGTGTTTTAATCTATTGTATAAAATAATTTCACACTCCTTTTTTACTGCGACGCTTTCCATTATACCATATATTTTATACAAATGCAAATTTTTTATGCATTCTGTTAATTATGTATACCTTTTAAAAATTTAATGCTTAATATTTCTCTTTTAAAAATAAAAATATAGTCTTTCCATACAGTTACTAAACATTTTATTATCAAAACAACAAATGGCTGAAAACATAACGTTTTCAGTCATTCATTTTATAATTTATTAACGTCCAACTTCCACTTTTTTTGCTGGGCTTATTTCTTTTTGTTTATTATTATTTAAATATTGTCTTTTTATCTCTCTTACTTCGTTTTCACTTGCACCAGCTCTCGCCATAGTTTCTTCAACTGAAAATCCTTGTTTTAAGCATGTTCTTATTACTTGTTTCTTATACAAGCCTAACACAATATTTCTTGCTTCTTCTAATTTTTTATTTTCTCCATGGTCTGCAATGCATATGTTTATTAATTGAAGTGCTGGCTTTAAATTTTCTGCTTTTGCATACTCGTTAGCAATAAATTTAATTGCTTCTAAATCAACTTCTCCTTCACCATATGCAATTGAATCTGATAATGCCTCTATTTCTTCTAGTGTTAGTCTTTCTCCATTTTTTACAATTTGCTTGCATAATTCAAAATATCTAGACTTTTCGCATTCACTAATCTCTTTAACTTCAGCTCTTTTTATTAACAGCTTTAACTCTTTTCTACATCTTTTTACTGAGCTAACAGCCGATTTTTCAGAATTATATTTTTTTCTGTCAAATTCCGTTTTCATTTTTTTCTCTTCCATATAATCTTGCATTGCTCTTGTACAAATTTTAGCATCTATTTTACCTTGAAATATTAAATGCTCTATCACTTTTTTTAATCCATTCATGCTCATTTGTAATTGTTCTGCAATTTCTTTAAGGTTTAATTCATTCTGTTGCAATAATTCTATCAGCTTTTTCTCATTACTATCAACTTTTCTTTCTATGTACATTGCATTTGCAAATTCAATCTCACTGGCTTTTTCCTTAATAATTTTATTTATTTCCTCATCAGTTAAACGTTCTTTTTTATTTTTTATGTTTTGTATAGTATTTACACAAACGTCTATAAGCCTTCCTATTTCTCTATCTGTATATTTTCTGTTAATCATATACATAATTACAGCATCTCTTACTTCAACATTTTCAAATGGCTTTTCATTTACTATTTTTCCTTCTTCTTTTAGTTCTGCTATTATATTATATATTAAACTCATAGATCTTCCCATTTCACGAGCTATTGCCTTTGGTGGAAGCCCTTCTTGATATAGTTTTAAAACTTGTTGCTTTCTTTCATCTTTTTCCTTTCTTGATAATGTTTTCACATTTCTTTTATTTGATACACTCATTTTCTGTGCCATGGCTCCTCCTATTTTTTATTTAGTCTGTCAACATAATATTATATCATAAAATCATGTGAAATTTCAACCTTTTTAGCTTATTTCCTGCCTTTTTTCTCTAATACTTAAATATAAATTCAATTTTTAACTTTAAGTAGCTACTTGAGCTTAGTTTTACACTCATTTTTGTATATAGAACTTAGTCTTACATTTTGTGTAAAAGTAATTTCCAGTAAAATAGAGCTGTTTCTTTCATTCAATTGTAAAAAATAGTTCGTGTTGTTTAATTATTTTTTGCATATACTACTCTTCCAAATTTATATCCATTTACAGCTTTTTGTATTTCTACTATTGGTATTGGTGCTATCGCAATTAGTACTGTATATAGCCATTGTATTCCTGTTAATGGAACTAAACTAAAAATCTGCGCAAGTGGACTTACAACGACTACTATTACCTGCAAAATTACTCCTAATACTAATGCTCCAATCAAATACTTATTTTCAAATACTCCAATCTTAAATATACTTTCTTCACTCTTAATATTAAAACTGTGAACTAGTTCCAAAATTCCTAATGTTAAGAATGCCATTGTTCTGCCAACTTCTACGGAATATAAACGATTTCCAATACTAAATGCCAATAGAGTAAATATTCCCAACATTGCTCCCTCTATCATTATTTTCCACCATAATCCATCTGCAAATAAATTCTTTTTAGGATTTCTAGGGAGCCTACTCATTATATTTTCTTCTTCTTTTTCTAAGCCTAATGCAATGGCTGGAAGCGAATCTGTTACTAAGTTTATCCACAATAACTGGATTGCCAGTAATGGTGATTTTATTCCTAATACTAATCCGAAAAATATTGTTACTATTTCTCCTATATTAGTAGAAATTAAAAAATGTATCGACTTTTTTATATTATCATATATGTTCCTGCCCTGTTTTACAGCCTCTACAATTGTAACAAAATTATCATCTAGCAAAATCATGTCTGCCGCATTTTTTGCCACGTCTGTGCCACCTTTTCCCATTGCAATTCCTATGTCTGCATTCTTCAATGCAGGAGCATCATTAACGCCATCTCCTGTCATTGCAACTACTGCACCTGTACTCTGAAAAGCCTTCACAATTCTTACCTTATGTTCTGGTGAAACCCTTGCAAATACTGAATAATCCATTATGTTTTGTTCAAGTTCGTGCTGGCTCATTCTCTCCAAAGTTTCACCATCTATTGCTAAATCTCCTCTTTTCAATATTCCTAATTCTTTCGCAATAGCCTTCGCAGTTTGCAAATGGTCTCCTGTTATCATTACTGTTTTTATTCCAGCTCTTCTACAAGTTCTTACTGCCTCTTTCACTCCTTCTCTTGGAGGATCAATCATTCCAATTAAACCACAAAATATTAAGTCTTTCTCCACATCTTGCATTTCTGGCAATTTTTCTACATCTTTATATGCTACAGCAATTACTCTTAAAGCCTTTTCTGCCATTTGATTATTCTGTTCATTTATATCGTCTTTTTTACTAAAGATTGGCACGATTTGACCACCGGAATAACAATTGCTACATCTCTTTAATAATACATCTGGTGCTCCTTTTGTAATTATTCTATATCCATTTCCGTATTTGTGAATTGTTGTCATCATCTTTCTTTTCGAGTCAAATGGAATATCATTAATTCTTTTCATTTCATCATATAAAAAAGATTTACTTACTCCTTCTTCCATTGCTGCATTCGAGATTGCAACTTCTGTTGCCTCTCCAACAAAGCCTAGCTTACCATTAATTCTTTCTTCTGTTGTATCTGTACACATAGTTCCAAGTTCTAAAATAAACTTTCTTTCATTGTTGTTAGCTCTTCCAAAGCAATTTCTAACTTCTGTTACAGTCATCTTGTTTTGTGTTAAAGTTCCTGTTTTATCCGAGCAAATTACACTACTGCTTCCAAGTGTTTCAACTGCTGGAAGCTTACGTATAATACTGTTTTTCTTAGCCATTTTTGTAACACCAATAGAAAGCATTATAGTAACAATTGCGGGTAGCCCCTCTGGAATTGCTGCAACAGCAAGGCCTACAGACGTCATAAACATTTCTACAATAGGAATTTTTTTGAATATTCCTATTACAAATATCAATACACAAATTATTATACAAGCGATTGCCAAAATTTTTCCAACCTCTGCAAGTTTCTTTTGAATGGGAGTTTCTGGAGACTCATCCTCTATTATCATTCCAGCAATTTTGCCAACTCTTGTATTCATTCCAGTTTCAACAACTATTGCCTCTCCATGACCATTTACTACTATTGTAGTTGCAAATACCATATTGCACAAATCACCCATTGCAGTATTCTCTTTTAAAATCTTACTACTATCCTTTAAGCTAGGAATGGTTTCTCCTGTTAATGCCGACTCTTCAATCTTCAAATTATATGAATTTATCAATCTGCAATCCGCTGGCACATAATTTCCCGCTTCTAAAATCACAATATCTCCTGGAACCACCATTGTTGCATCAATTTCTTGAACTCGTCCATTCCTTCTAACTTTTGCATTTGGAGCAGACATCTTCTTTAGTGCCTCTAACGATTTTTCTGCCTTCTGTTCCTGAACTAATCCCATAATTGCATTAAAAATAACTATTGCAACAATTATAATAGAGTCTATGTAATCCGCTTCTCCGTTGAGCTTAGAAACAACTGCTGATATAATAGCAGCAATTATTAATGTAATAATCATAAAATCATTAAATTGTTTAATAAACTTAACAAATATACTCTCTTTTTTCTTCTCCTTCAAATTATTCGGTCCATACCTTTCAAACCTCTTTTGAGCCTCGTCATCTGATAAACCAATATTAATATTAGTTTTTAGATTTTTTGCAATCTCCTCAACACTACTAGAATGCCACATAAAAATTCCTCCCTTTTCATTTGGTAATTTTATTAGAAAAACTTTCATATCTTTCTAAAAAACAAAAAATACTATGTACTTTTTATACATAGTATTCTACTTGTCCATTAATTATTCATTTTATATATTTTTATCTTTCAGCTTCCGCTTCATTTTGTTTGCTAAAATATTCTTTTCTCATTTTTATAACATCTACTTGCCTTAAAGTGGTAGCATTCATTATTTCTATATCTGTTTTGCCTTGTTTCATAAGTTCATAAGCCATTTGTTTTTCTCTAGCCGCCTTTAATGTTTCTTTAACCTTAAAAATTGTATCATTTTCTCCATATATTTCAATACATATGGTACACAGTCTTTGTGCAGATGTGTAATCTCCAAATTTGCCATATTCATTGCTGACAAAAACAAGAGAATCTATATCAAATTTTCCTTCTCCATAAGCAACTGTTTCGGCTAAAGCTTCAACTTCCTTTTGGGTTAACTTTCCACCACATTCAACTATTTTTTTGCAACAATTTGCATATTGTCTTTTTGTAACTCCGCTAATTATTCCACTGTTTATGTTCTCTTCATATGTCTCCATTTTTCTTCTACAGTCATAAATAATTTTATCATTGCTTACTGTATATTTTGTTCCATCAACTAAATCTTTTTCTTTATTGTTTTTCCTTATTGGACTAACCCTTTTTTCTTTAATTAATCTAGATATTATAGGATTAATTTCATTATATGAAAGCTGTAATTCTTCCGAAATAAGCTGTCTATTCTTTCCTTGCTCTAACAAAGCTATAATCCTCTGTTCAACTTCCGCTAAACTTGCTTTTCTTTTTAAAACTATTACATTTTTATCAAGCTTTCCCTCACTAATAAGCTCATATACATAGTCAAAAACATTACTTATACTTGTTCTTAATATTTTAGCTACTTCAACTATAGTATATTCACTACTAAATAGTTCTTGTATGTCATCTCTACTTTGATTTTTTCTTATTATTTTTTCTGGTTCCTTTATCAATCTCGTACTTGTTATCTTTCCTTCATCGGCTAACCTCTGAATTATATCAACTACAGCATTTTTTCCTATGCCAAGCTCTTGCATTATTTGCATTTTAGAATATCTTTTTTCTCTAAGTTCCAACACTTTATTTTCCAAATCCAAATCTACATTTCTTTTTAAATCATCTTTTGATATCTTACCTTCTTCAATAAATTGCTTAATATATACATACACCGTATCTAGTGATATATCTAATATATTAGCAATTTCTTTTATAGTTTTTCCGTCATTTATTAACTCTAATGTTTTCTGTTTTCTTTGTAATGTTCCCTTCTTTTTTAGACTCCTATCTTCTTCATTTAATAATCCTTGATTTATTAAACTATTTATAATTCTCGTAACCTTACGTTGCTCTATATGTACTGTTGCCGCTATTTCATAGCCAGGACATCCTTTTTTTCTTAATTCTAAGACTTTTTCTTCTAGTTCTTTATCTTGTTGTTCCTTGCTAACCGCATTTATTCTTCTCATACAACACCTCTTCTATCTTTCTACCTCATGCGTTTTTTCTTTTCTTTTCAATCTCCAATGTCGATAAAAACCAGGGACTGCAGACACCCGCAGCCCCCGGTTCACCATATCCACCAAAACTAATTAACCTTCTTAACCTTCAGATT
>ENA-ORNP01000981-ORNP01000981.1-human-gut-metagenome-genome-assembly--contig:-NODE-981-length-31704-cov-3.960631_pt1 | contig 31704 bp, 22 predicted proteins | sample MGYA00242119_ERZ509030 | MGnify/ENA primary metagenome ERZ509030 (study PRJEB26280, sample SAMEA2338708) | human gut metagenome | biome: human gut; feature: human-associated habitat; material: faeces... | reverse complement strand
CGAACCCTCGTCCAAACGAGGAAGCCATACGCTTTCTACATGCTTATCTTCGCCTGAATTTTCGTGTATAGACAAGACCGAAGCCACCAATCTATACCTTATCCTCTAAAATTTCGTGAGAGATGCGAGGAAAGTCTCAAACTATTCCCGAATTTGCTGTGCCACTTTACCAAACGCTTCGGAACAAGAGCTTTTGAGTGACATCTCGTTTCTACCACTATGGCAGAAATAAAGTTAATCTACTATACTTCGATTAAGCAGCGAGAGCGTAATTTTCGTTGCCAGATAAAATTTTGATAACTGAGATTATAGTGCCAATCACCGACGCACTGCATGCTTACATACCACTCCAACTCGCTGTCAAATCCAGTCAAGCCCGAACTGGTATCTATGATAGATGCTGCAAACATAATAATTTTTTCTCAATTATATGCCATCCCTTTGCAATTATTAGTAATATTCTGTGTGAATCAATCTTTTGCCAATATGACTTAAAGCTATGTTTGTGAGCATTCTTGTACAAAAATGGATAACCTTATGGACAATTTTGTTCTGTTGTCTGAGGTGTTTTCTTTATCTTTACCCCGACAAATAGTGATAATTAAATCCAATAATCAGAATATGATGAAGAACCTGTTTCTTACTTTTGCTCTGTTGGGAAGTTCTGCGATGCTCTCGGCACAGGCAACAATTAAAATACCGAAAGTCTATCAGCCTGTCAAGAAATCTATGTACCATAAAGGATGGATTGACTTTAATAAGAATGGTGTGATGGATGTTTATGAAAATCCGAATGCAAAAATTGAAGACCGTATTGAAGACCTTCTCGGACAAATGAATATCGAAGAGAAGACTTGCCAAATGGTGACGCTCTACGGTTATAAAAGGGTGCTGAAGGATGCACTTCCTACTTCCGAATGGAAGAATATGTTGTGGAAAGATGGAATAGGAGCCATTGATGAACACTTGAATGGTTTTCAGCAATGGGGGCTTCCTCCTTCGGATAATGAGAATGTGTGGCCGGCTTCCCGGCATGCATGGGCATTGAATGAAGTACAGCGGTTTTTTGTTGAGGATACCCGTCTTGGAATTCCGGTCGATTTTACCAACGAAGGCATTCGGGGGGTAGAGAGTTATCGTGCTACGAATTTCCCGACGCAACTCGGATTGGGACATACTTGGAATCGTGATTTAATTTATAAAGTGGGGAGGATAACCGGACGTGAGGGACGTATGTTGGGCTATACTAATGTGTATGCTCCTATTCTCGATGTGGGGCGTGACCAGCGCTGGGGGCGTTATGAGGAGGTGTATGGTGAGAGCCCCTATCTGGTAGCCGAATTAGGTATTGAGATGGTGAAAGGAATGCAATATAATCATCAGGTAGCTGCCACCGGTAAACATTTTATAGCTTATAGTAATAATAAAGGTGCGCGTGAGGGCATGGCGCGTGTCGACCCGCAAATGTCTCCTCGTGAGGTGGAGATGGTTCATGTTTATCCGTTTAGGAGAGTGATAAAGGAGGCAGGTTTGTTGGGAGTGATGAGTTCTTATAATGATTATGACGGCTTTCCTATTCAAAGCAGTTCTTATTGGCTTACTACCCGTTTACGCGGTGAATGGGGGTTCAGGGGATATGTCGTTTCGGATAGTGATGCGGTGGAATATCTGTATACCAAGCATGGAACGGCAAAGGATATGAAGGAGGCTGTGAGGCAGAGTGTGGAAGCCGGACTGAATGTCCGTTGCACCTTCCGTTCTCCGGACTCGTATGTGTTGCCGTTGCGCGAACTTGTTGAAGAAGGGGGATTAAGTGAAGAACTGATAAACGACCGTGTGCGGGATATTCTCCGTGTCAAGTTCTTGGTAGGGTTGTTCGACGAGCCTTATCAAACAGACTTGGAAGGTGCCGATAAGGAAGTGGAGAAGAAAGAGAACTTGGAAGTGGCTCTTCAGTCTTCCAAAGAGTCGCTGGTGTTACTGAAAAATGAACGGAATACATTGCCGTTAGATATTTCATCAATAAAGAAAATAGCTGTATGTGGTCCTAATGCGGATGAGAGCGGTTATGCTTTGACTCACTATGGTCCTTTGGCTGTAGATGTGGTTACTGTGTTGCAGGGGATTAAGGATAAAGTGAAAGGTAAAGCGGAGGTACTATATGCCAAAGGTTGTGAATTGGTTGATGACAATTGGCCTGAGTCCGAATTAATTGATTATCCGTTGACGGAGACGGAAAAGGATGAAATAGATAAAGCGGTAGCCGATGTTAAGCAGGCGGATGTAGCTGTCGTGGTGCTTGGAGGCGGACAACGTACTTGTGGTGAGAATAAGTCGAGAAGCAGTCTTGACTTGCCGGGACGCCAGCTTGATTTATTGAAAGCGGTATACGCCACCGGGAAACCGGTCGTGCTGGTATTAATCAATGGCCGTCCGCTTTCCATAAATTGGGCGGATAAATTTGTCCCTGCCATTCTGGAGGCGTGGTATCCGGGCTCGATGGGAGGCATAGCCGTTGCCGATGCCTTGTTTGGAGATTATAATCCGGGTGGAAAGCTGACGGTTACTTTCCCGAAGAGTGTCGGACAGATTCCGTTAAATTTCCCGGCTAAACCTTCTTCGCAAATTGATGGCGGGAAGAATCCGGGGATGCCCGGAAATATGTCTCGTGTAAATGGTCCTTTGTATCCGTTTGGTTACGGATTGAGTTATACTACTTTTGAATATTCCGATTTGCAGGTGAGCCCGAAAGTAATTACACCAAATCAGAAAGTAACCGTCACCTGTAAGGTTACTAACACCGGCAAACGGGCAGGAGATGAAGTCGTACAGCTCTATTTAAGGGATGTTGTCAGTTCTCTGACTACTTACGAAAAGAATTTGGTGGGTTTTGAACGTCTTCATCTGAAGCCGGGTGAAACCAAGGAAGTCCGTTTTATGCTTGATCGTAAAGATATGGAACTGCTGAACGCAAAGAATGACTGGGTGGTGGAACCGGGCGAGTTCAGAGTGATGGCCGGTGCTTCTTCGGAGGATATTCGCCTGAGTGATAAGTTTGCGGTGGTGGAATATGGCATGAATGGCGTGTGGTCTGAAACAGGAAACAGTAAGGGAGATGTTATTTCCGCCAGTACCGAAATGCAAGATGTGGGCATGACACTCGATAATGATTTGAAGACTTGCTGGCAAGGGAACAAGGGGGACTATATTACTTTTGCTTTGGAGAACGGTGCAAAAATAGATGGTCTGTCGATTGCTTGGAAGAAAGAGAATACCGGCGAGGCGGATTTTGAAATCCAGCTTTCGGGCGGTGGAGGACAGTTCCTGACGGTCTATTCGGGCAGCGTGTCGAAGTTTAATGAATGGATGTCTTACACATTCAAAGGCACTACCGCAAGTGACTTGCGTATTCTTTTGAATTCGGATGGATTGGGAGTGGCTGAGGTGAAAATCAATCAATTAAAAAAAGAATAATAAAGAATTTAGGTCGTTATAGCATGTGTTTTGCCAAGAAGTGAGTATATTTGGGAGCGCATTATGTGCTCCCAAATTTTATATAAATATATTATGAATAAAAAAATATTAGCGTTGTGTATAAGTGGTTTGTTGTTGGGTGCTTGCACTTCAAAGCCACAGAAGAATATAGTTACAGTGGATGAAAATAGTGATAAAATGTTCTTGTTTGTAGGCAGTTATGCCACACCGGACGAAGAAGGCATCAAGGTTTATCGGTTTAGCGAAGATACCGGGAAGGCAACTTATATCAGTGGCTTGAAAGGAATCTCGAATCCTTCTTATCTCACTCCGTCTGTGGATGGTGAAAGACTGTATGCCGTAGGTGAGGATGACGGACAGACTTCTACGGCGAATGCCATTATATTTAATAAGGAGGACGGCAAGTTGACATTGCTGAACTCTCAGCCCACCAACGGCGGAGCGCCTTGTTACATTACGTTGAGCCCTTCCGGTAAGTTTGTGTTGACGGCTAATTACATGGGCGGAAGCATCACTGTCTTCCCACTGAATAAGGAAGGCAGATTGGAGTCGGACAGCCGTTTGATTTCCTTTGTCGGCGATGGTCCCGACAAAGAAAGGCAGTCACAACCCCATTTGCATTGTGCGGAATTTACTCCTGACCACAAATATCTGTTGGCAAATGATTTGGGAACAGACCAAATACATGTCTTCCCGGTGAGCGAATCGGTCTCTGATGGAGTTTCCCATTCCTTGCTGAATGAAGGAGAGTCGACCGACATAAAGGTGGAACCCGGTTCGGGTCCCCGTCACATCTGTTTCCATCCCAATCAGAAATTTGCTTATCTTATTAATGAACTATCAGGTAAAGTAACGGCTTTTTCTTATCATGAAGGAAAACTGGATGGACTTCGACGTTGTTGTTGCTTCTCCTGATATGATGGGTCTTGTTGGACGTCTTGGTAAGGTTCTCGGACCGCGTGGTCTTATGCCTGCCGATACGGTCGGCGCCAAAGGAAGTGCTGATATTCATATTACTCCCGATGGGAAGTTTCTGTATGCTTCCAATCGTCTGAAAGCAGATGGCATTGCTATTTTTGCTGTGGACAGTGATAAAGGGACATTGACAAAAATTGGTTATGAATTGACAGGTATTCATCCGCGTAACTTTGTCATTACGCCCAATGGCCGTTATTTATTGGTAGCTTGCAGGGATAGTAACCTGATTCAGATATTTGAGATTGATAAGGAAACAGGTTTGCTGACCGATACGGGAGAAAAGATAGAAACCTCTAGACCGGTGTGTCTGAAGTTTTCTTATTGAATTGTTGTCTGATTATATTGAGAATGCAAAAGGGGCACAACGTATTGTGGGGGATTCTTGGATGAATCACCGTAACCAATCACAGCGTATATATGAAAGCTGCTTTTGCCGGATTGATAAGATTTCATCATTTAATGCTTGGATTCTATTAGGTTTGTACTCTATTAATTGAGAAATTTGCAGCAATGGTAAAAGAAGAGATGAAATAATCGTTAATACATGATAAATACAGGCATATGAATGTAGATTTTGAACAGAAAATAGCTTTGTTGCAGCAGCAACATGAAGCATTGTTGCAGCGGTCAAATCTTCCGGTGGAAGAAACGAATGGTATTGTTTGTCGTTATACGTATCCGATAGTTACGCGGGAACATATACCGTTGGAGTGGCGCTATGATTTTAATCCGGCTACCAATCCATATTGTATGGAGCGTATCGGTTTTAACGCAACCATGAATAGCGGAGCCATAAAATGGAATGGTAAATACGTATTGGTTGTCCGTGTGGAAGGTGCAGACCGGAAATCTTTTTTTGCTGTAGCAGAGAGTCCGAACGGCATTGATAATTTTCGCTTTTGGAAGCGTCCCATAACATTGCCTGATATTAATCCTGCAGAAACAAATGTATATGATATGCGTCTCACTGCCCATGAAGACGGCTGGATATATGGAATATTTTGCAGTGAATGCCATGACGACAGTGCACCGGCCGGCGACCTTTCGTCAGCAGTGGCAAAGGCAGGTATTGTCCGTACCAAGGATTTGGTGGAATGGGAACGTTTGCCGGACCTGAAGTCTTACAGTCAGCAGCGGAACGTAGTGCTTCATCCTGAGTTTGTTAATGGAAAATATGCACTCTATACCCGTCCGCAAGATGATTTTATCAATGCCGGCAACGGAGGAGGTATCGGTTGGGCACTTATAGATGATATAACACAAGCAGAAGTGAAAGAGGAAATCATTATAAATCATCGTTATTATCATACAATAAAAGAGGTAAAGAATGGGGAGGGACCACATCCCATCAAAACATCTGCCGGATGGTTGCATTTGGCACATGGGGTGCGTGCCTGTGCTGCCGGATTGCGCTATGTACTTTATCTTTATATGACGGCATTGGATGAACCTTGGAAGCTGACAGCAGAACCGGCAGGTTATTTCTTGGCTCCACTGGGCAGCGAAAGAGTGGGAGATGTATCCAATGTGTTATTCTCTAATGGTTGGATTGCAGATGAGGACGGTACTGTATATATCTATTATGCATCCAGTGATACTCGTATGCATGTGGTGACTTCTACTATTGATAAACTGGTAGATTACTGTATGCATACACCGGCAGACGGATTACGTTCGGCAACATCCGTAGATGCGATTAATAATCTGATTGATAAAAACGAAACATATTTGAATAAATGAAAAAGTTTTTAGGATTAATCCTCTTGATGTTGCTTCCTTGCTCTGCTCTTTCTATGTGGGGACAGACCGGACAACAAATGAAACTTATTTCTTATAATATTTGGAATGGTTTTGAAGGAGACTCGTTGAGGCGTGCGCGTTTTATCGAATGGACTCAAAAACAGGCTGCTGATATCTTTGTGTTGACAGAATTAGTCGACTTTAAGGAAAAGGATTTGAAAACATTGGGACAGGTGTGTGGGTATCCGTATGCTGCCATTGTGAAGGAAGAGGGGTATCCTGTCGGAGTGCTTTCCAAGCAACCGATAGAAGTGATTAAGAAACAAGTAGAAGGATTTTGGCATGGCATGATGCATGTTAAGACAGCCGGTGTCGATGTCATTGCTACTCATCTTAGTCCTTTTGAGTGGAAATACCGCTTGAATGAAGCGCAACAAATTGTGGATTATATTCAGGCAAATCATTTGAAAGACTATTATGTGGCGGGTGATTTGAATGCTCATTCCCCATTGGATGCCGATGAGATTGCTAAACATGATACATTGTTGGCAAATATGCAACGTTGGGATTTATCACAAAAAAAATATCGTAATTTGAGAGAAGGACGATATGACTTTTCTGTTATTTCTACTTTTCTTGCGGCAGGAATGGAAGATGCGATCGGACGGATGGTACATCCGGCAAGTGCGCGCATGAGTTTTCCGGCTGCTTTCCTTTATGATTGGCAGTGGGATGACAAGCGTTTGCCGCAACGTCGTGAACGGTTGGATTATATATTGCTTTCTCCCTCATTGATGGAGAAATGTAAGAGTGCTGCTGTACATAATGGAAAAGAGAATGAGGGGATTTCAGACCATTATCCGGTCAGTGTGATTTTAGAGAAATAAAGACTCGGTTGAAAGAAAATAGAAACATGAATATGAAATATTGGGGACATTGTTTGTTGTTTATGCTTGGCTTGGCAAGTGTGTGCAGTTGTACTGATAGTGAGAAAATAGTTCATTACCGGGGCATTGCTGTGGATGATGCGAATGGTAGTGAGGGACTGTATAATCCCGAACGCGGGTTTCGTTTGGAAACGGCTGTCGATCTTGTTACTCAAAAAGAGTGCCCTACCTTGCAATTGGATACTTTGTCGTTGAAGTATGCTTCGGATAGTGTATCGCTTTCGCAAAGCTATTTTTATTTGACTTACCTGACAGATAAAAAGTTGTCTGATACTGAATTTCAGACCATGCAGGTATATTTTGACAGGTTGCGACAATTGGGAAAGAAAACAGTCTTGCGTTTTGCTTATGAAAAAGATTTTGTGCGTCAGGAACCGGTAGGACCTACATTGAAAGAAGCATTGGCACATCTTGATCAGTTGAAACCATTTCTGCATAAGAATAGAGATTTGATTCTGGTCGTTCAGGCGGGTGTTATCGGTGCATGGGGAGAATGGCATAGTTCTATTCATGGTTTGGAGCATTCCGATACGGCAAAGATTGCTATATTGGAAAAGTTGTTGGAAGTGGTACCTGCCGAGAAGAACGTACAAGTAAGACTTCCCGAATTCAAGAATCTTCTGAAAGGTAAACCGGAGTTGTATAAACGTGTTTCTTTTCATGATGACTTTATTGTTATCAAGCCTGATCGTTGGGATGGAGATATGCATGAAGGTACACCCAATTTTGAACAAATTGTAAAAGAATCACCTTATTTGGTTGTAGACGGTGAATTGCCGTGGGGCTTTTGGAGTGCCGGATGTGACCCCGACAGCCCGTCTGCCGGATGGATTATTGATGGTATGGGAGCGGCACGTCGTTTTTTTCTCCAGCATTATACCTCATTGAGTGTTATTCATAATTATAAGGAACAGCACCCCAATCGGATGTTTGATGAGGCGAATGCTCCTGAATATTCGATGATTGTGTGGAAAAAAAGTATGATAAATGCAGACTCCTTAAGAAAATATCACATGCCGGTATCAGACCATTATTTTCAAAAAAAGGATGGAACATTGGTTTCACGTAGTATTTTTGATTATATTCGTGACCATTTGGGATATCGCATCGAATTGCAGAGATTGGGAATGCCGCAAACGATAAGGAATGGAGAAGCATTGACTTTAAATTTGGAGTTTATTAATCGTGGATTTGCCGGTTTCAGTAGTGAACGCCCTGCTTATTTTGTATTGATTGACGAAAAGGAAGGAATAATGGAATTGCCGGCATTGTTCAGTTCTTCCGACTGCCAGCCATATCAACCTGGAGATGTTACTTATACTCCTTTGGTTCACTCAATCTCATTTGCAGGGAAGGTACCTGTTTCTCCGGGAAATTATCGTTTGGGGTTATGGTTGCCTGATGTGTCGGAGCGATTGAAGTATAATCCTCGTTATGCTGTCCGATGTGCCAATGGTGATGTAGACTGGTGGGTTTCAAAGGATGGGAAATATGGGGTGAATGTATTGACAACGATACAGATAAAACCATAAATGTACTATTATGAAGCATTTTAATAAGTTACTATTTTTACTTGTCTTTTTATTATCCGGCCGGGTGCTTTGGGCTAATCCGGTTATTATCGGCAATAGCCGTTTTACTTTCATTACCGACCAATTGGTGCGTATGGAATATGCACAGAATGGTCATTTTTTGGATGATCCTACTTTGTTTGCCATTGATCGTTCGACGGAGTGTAAAGACGTGAAAGTAGAGGAAAAGTCAAAAGATCATTATGTATTGTCTACTCCGGTGATGCGGATTGAATATTACGCGGACGGATTTCCGTTTGGACAAACCAATTTGCATGTTTATTTTAAGAATGGTGAAGAGGCCAAAGAGAAACATTGGTATATAGCCAGCAGGCAAAGTAAGAATCTACTGGGAGCTCTTACGACCTTGGATGAAGTGGATGGTCCGGTAGATCGTCAGGAAGGTTTGTTAAGCCGTGACGGTTGGTATCTGATAAATGATACGGGCAAAGAAGTGTTGCGTGACGGTTGGGTGAGTGCGCGTGATAAAGACCATGTACAGGATTTGTATTTGTTTGTTTATGGAAACGATTATAAGTCGGCTTTACGTTCTCTTCGTGTTGTCAGTGGTCCGGCACCTATGCCACGTAAATATGTACATGGTTCGTGGTATTGTCGCTGGTGGAATTATACGGATGATGATTACCGTCAGTTGGTGCGTGAATATAAAGAGCATGATTTCCCGTTGGACATCATGGTTTTTGATATGGGATGGCATACTCAGAATGCTACCGTTGGTACGGGCCATGCAGGAACCAGAGGGTGGACAGGTTATAGTTGGAACAGGAAACTGATAAAAGACCCCGCCAAACTGATACAGGATTTGAAAGATGACCATGTATATGTGGTACTGAATGAGCATCCGCACGATGGGTTACGTCCGCATGATGATGCTTATCCTATGTTTATCCGTGACTTGGGAGCCGATACGCTGAAAAACGGAGTTCCTTTGTTTGATGCAGGGAATCCGGAATATATGAAAGCATTTATGAAACATGCCCACCAAGAGAGCGATCAAATGGGCGTTGCTTTTTGGTGGTTGGATTGGCAGCAGGATTATCTTTATCCATACGTCAGAGGTACATCGATGAGGCATTTGCCGTGGTTGAATAAAATCTATTATGATTATTCTGCCCGTAATAATCTTCGTGGTGCCGGTTTCAGTCGTTGGGCAGGTTGGGGAGATCACCGCCATCCCATCCAGTTTTCAGGTGATGCCGTTGCCAATTGGGAGTTGCTGCGTTTTGAAATTGATTTGACTACAACGAGCGGTAATGCCGGTTGCTTTTTCTGGGCGCATGACTTGGGCGGATTTTATGGAGGAGATGATGCAGAGCTTTATACTCGTTGGACACAATTCGGTTTATTGAATTCATCTCTCCGCATCCATTCAGTATATGATGAGAAACTCGATCGCCGTCCTTGGTTGTGGGGGGATAAGGAAGAAGAAGCCATGAAACGCATCTATCACCTTCGTTCGCAGTTGATGCCTTATATTTATTCTTCTGTCCATCAGTGTTATGAAGATATGATTCCACTTAATAGAGGATTATATTTGGAATACCCCTCGGACGAGAAAGCATATCAATGTCCGGGTGAATTCTTATTCGGCGATTTATTGTTGGGAGCGCCGGTTACCATGCCGGGAGAAGGAGAACAGAAGCTGGTCTCGCAAGAGGTATGGTTGCCGGGTGGGGAAAACTGGTACCATTTCTTCACGGGGAAAGCATATCAAGGGGGCCGGACAGTGACGGTAGAAAGTCCGTTGGATGAATTTCCTTTATTTGTGAAGGGGGGCTACCCATTACCTATGCAACCTTATACAGAACGTATGTGTTCGACTCCGCTTACCGAGTTGATTGTCCGTTGTTATCCGGGCAGCGAAGGATGTAATCACTCTTATACCTTATATGAAGATGACGGGATTACAACAGCCTATCAGCAAGGTGAATCTGCTTCTACATTAATGAACTATCGTAAGGAAGGAGAACAGACCTTTGTTACTATCCATCCGGCAAAAGGCTCGTACAAGGGGCAACCTCAAAAAAGAGCTTATCGTATTGAATTGCCGGGAATCCAGGCAGGAACAAAAGTAAAAGTAAACGGTAAATCGGTAAAAGCCGTTTGGGATAAGACGATAGGTGGAATAGTGGTGTCTGTCAAGTCGGATGATATACGGAAGAAGGTAGAAGTACAGATCGGTTGACATACAGAATTGCTTGAACAAGAAAAATCTTAAAGTAAATAATATATGAAATTACATGTTGTTGACATCCTGATTATTTGCGCTTATCTGATTGTCATAGTTCTTATCGGGCTATTCCTGAAGAAGAAAGCGGCAAAAAATATGGATTCGTATTTTTTGGGGGGCAAGTCCCTTCCGTTTTATATGCTCGGACTTTCAAATGCTTCGGGTATGTTTGATATTACCGGAACCATGTTGATGGTTTATTGGGCCTTTGCATATGGTTTTAAGAGTTTGTGGATTCCTTGGCTGTGGCCGGTGTTCAATCAGATATTCCTGATGGTGTATCTTTCCGTATGGTTGCGCCGAAGTAATGTGCTGACAGGTGCCGAATGGATTAAAACCCGCTTCGGACATGGAAAAGGAGCTACTTTGTCGCATACTATTGTGATTGTTTTCGCTCTGCTGAGTGTATTGGGTTTTCTGAGTTACGGTTTTATCGGCATTGGTAAGTTTATGGAGATATTCTTCCCGTGGGAGGTGGTTTCACAATATGTGCCTTTTGATATTCCGTTGCAATATGTTCCTCATTTTTATGGCATATTCTTTACGGCAATTGCTACCTTTTACGTGATGTTGGGCGGTATGCTCAGTATTGTATGGACAGATGTGGTTCAGTTTATGATTATGACAGTGGCAGGTATTATCATTGCTGTTATCGGTATGAATATGGTAGCTCCCGAAATGATTCAAGAGTTTGTTCCCAAAGGATGGGATTCACCGTTCTTCGGCTGGGCACTTGATATTGACTGGAGTGAGCGAATGAGTCTGTTGACGGAACGAATGGCTAATGAGCCTTATAGTTTGATGGGTATCTTTGTGATGATGGCATTGTTGAAAGGTATATTTATGAGTATGGCAGGTCCTGCACCTAACTATGATATGCAGAAGATTCTTTCATGTAAGTCTCCGAAAGAGGCAGCTATGATGAGTGGTTCCGTACCGGTTATTTTGCTGATTCCGCGTTATCTGATGATTATGGGGTTTGCTCTGTTGGCGATTTACTTCTTTAAAGTGGACGGTGGTTTGTCTCAAATGACAGCAACAAACACGGATTTTGAGACCATATTGCCTCATTTGATAACAAAATATGTACCGGTGGGATTGGCAGGACTTTTATTGGCGGGTCTGCTGTCAGCGTTCATGTCTACTTTTGCATCTACCGTCAATGCAGCTCCGGCATACGTAGTAAATGATATCTATTTGAAGTATATCAACCCCAAAGCTACTGTCAAGACACAGATTCGTGCCAGTTATTTGATTTCTGTTCTGGTTGTGATTATCAGCACGGTTATGGGCTTTTTCTTAAAAGATATCAATGAGATATTCCAGTGGATTGTGGGTGCCCTGTTTGGTGGCTACATTGCTGCCAATGTATTGAAATGGCATTGGTGGCGTTTCAATGGAGAAGGTTATTTTTGGGGTATGACAGCAGGTGTGGTTGCCGCTATTGTGATGAAATTTACAGTCCCTGATGGATTGGTGCTCTATTTCTTCCCTGTTTTATTTGGTATTTCGCTGATAGGGTGTATTGTCGGAACTTATTCTGCTCCTCCGACAGATGAAGACACTCTGATTAATTTCTATATTCGCGTTCGTCCGTGGGGATGGTGGAAACCAATTGTCGACAAGGCAATAGCGCGCTATCCGCAAGTGACTCGTAATAAGAATTTTAAGCGTGACGCATTTAATGTTACCATTGGTATTGTGTGGCAGTGTTGTCTGACTATTGTACCGATGTACTTGGTTGTGCGCGGAAATCTGGGCTTTATTGTATCTGTTCTGATACTGATTGCGACAACTGTTATACTGAAATATACTTGGTATAAGCCGTTGTGCCGTGAGGAAGAAGAATATAATAAGTTGATGAAAGAAATAGGATTTGATAAAGAGTGTAATTAATATTATTTGTATAGAAAATGGGAATGTGTCAAAACTGAAACCTAGCAAAATATGGTATTATCAATGTTTGACACACCCCCATTTCTTTAATATTCTATCTTGTCTGTTTTAGAACTCCATGCTTCGAATGCTTTAATAGCTTCTTCGCGTAACATAACTTCAGAAGGAAGTTTTCTGTTTTCCGGTTTCAGTTCCAGTTCATCATAGATAAATGAATCATCGAAACCTATATTTTTTGCATCCGTTTTATTGTTGGCATAATACATCTTATCCAATCGTGCCCAATATATAGCACCCAAACACATAGGACAGGGTTCACAGGAGGTATAGATTTCATATCCGCTTAAGTCGAATGTTCCCAGCTTGGCAGCGGCGGCGCGTATGGCGCTTACTTCAGCGTGGGCGGTGGGGTCACACGAAGCGGTTACCCGGTTGACACCTGTTGCTATTATTTCTCCGTTTTTGGCGATGACGGCTCCGAAAGGTCCTCCTCCGTTTGCGACATTCTCAATGGAAAGCTCGATGGCTTTCCGCATAAGTTCTTTTTTAGTCATAGTTGCATCGGTGAAATTGGATTATACATAAGTCTCCAGAAATTTCACATGTTCGTTTACCGTTACATTTACTTCTTTAGTGGTAGCGGGGAAAAGTATAGACTCTCCTGCCTGAATTTCCAACGAATGACCTTCATTATCAGTTACCGTGCATGAACCTTCCATACAGATATAGATTACAAAAGAATCCAGTTCGCTGTAATCCATAGTCATATTTTCCGTCAGGTCGTATACAGAAGTGGTGAAGTAGGGGCAGGTTACCAATTCTATCGGTTTGTTTTGTTCCGGCGTATAGCTGGTGCGATAGTCTTCTTCCACTGTATAATCGATGGCATCTTTCGACAGTTCGGTATGCAATTCGCGTGTATTGCCATTCTTGTCTTTGCGGTTAAAATCATAGATACGGTAGGTTACATTGGATGTTTGTTGGATTTCTGCAATAAAGCATCCGGCACCAATGCTATGGATTCGTCCGGCAGGCAGGAAGAATACGTCTCCTGGCTGAACAGTATAGTCTGCCAAAGCATCACAAATTGTATTGTCTGCAATCATTGCTGCATATTCGTCAGGAGTGATTTTCTTTTTCAAACCGGAACGAAGATGAGCTTTGCCACCTGCATTATCGATTACATACCACATTTCTGTCTTTCCCATTGAGTTGTGGCGTTTCTTGGCAAGTTCGTCATCGGGGTGAACTTGTATGGAAAGATCATCGCATGCATCAATGAATTTGATAAGCAAAGGGAAATTATCTCCGAAACGTTGATAGTTGCTTTCACCTACTAATGCTCCTTTGTATTCTTTTACCATGTCACTCAGGTTTTTGCCTGCGTCTGTACCATTGGCAACTACTGATTCGTCGCCCGGAACATTCGAGATTTCCCAACTTTCGCCTACTTGTGCCTGTTCGGTTGCAAGATGTTTGAACGGGATAATCTTTTCACCACCCCAGATGGTGGATTTTAGAATGGGGTTAAATTTTAATGGATACATAGGTATATATATTAAATGTTTTTAGGTTTGGATACAAAAATACGGAGATTCTACGACTTTACCCATAGAATCTCCGTAAAAATCACTAGCTATTTGTGTGTTTTCAAAAAAGTGTATTAGTAGTCTGTATTGTTAGGGTCGAAGTTAGTCCAACCGTCCAGCCAGTTGTCATTTATACCGAATGCCCCGATGTAGTCTACCTTATCAAATCCATTGTCTAATAGAGCATTGTCGAATGAAGCGGCAGTCAGTACCGGGCTATTTGCATTCGGCATATAATTTACACCGATGCCGCGTCCGTCTTTAAAGTTCAGTTCATTCATGTCGGCAAGTACTTTATTTCCTTTTTGCGCTTTGAAGAAGCTGGAAGAATAGGACTCCTGACCGGCATCGATAATAGTTTTGTTTACTGCATCATAAAGCACGTCATCATACACTTTGTTGGCATCCGAACCGGTGACTGTCATACCGGCAAACCAAATATTTTGCAAATTGATAATGCCCTCTTGTGCTTGTTCTACCGTGTTTCCTTTCTCGCCGTCAATAATCAAACCGACAGGATATCCCACTGCTACAGAATTGAAGCAATTCAAACGGCTGGAACGGCGGATTTGCATCGCTGACTGGAACTTCCCGAGAGCTGAACCGTTATTGGGGTTGAAGCTGCCGGCATTGATATAGCTTTCATCATTGGTAAATCCGGCATCACGTCCGAGCGGGCCGATAAAAGTAATGTTACTGAATACTGCCGTTGTATAGGGAGAAACCAGAGAACCATCGGCACAGTTGTCCGATTCAAATCCGTTTGATTGTGATGTATCGGCAATTCTCGGATCGCGGATAGACAAGCCATATTGTACTTTACCGGAGAATCCGTTGTCTGTGTCGAATTCGTCATCCCAACCATTATAGGCAACCAGATATTTACAGTTTACAGAACCGCCGAACCATTCATAAGAGTCATCGTTGGAATAAGAAACCTGCAAGTGGTCAATGGTAGTACCGCTACCGACCGAGCCGAACGTAATGCCGTTGATTTCCTTATCTTTCATAAAGGGATAACCGGCAAACTCCACACGTACATAGCGGATGATACCGGAATTGTCGGAGTCATCATCCCCTCCGTGTTTGGTACGGGGCCCCCCTTCAATCTGCTGATTCAGCACGCCTTGATTGTTCTTTGCCTTACCACAGATAATCAAACCGCCCCAATCACCGGGTTTGCGTTGTCCTTTCGGCATTTCAGAGGTAAATACGATAGGAGCATCCTGCTTTCCTTCGGCTATCAGTTTTCCGCCCGGTTCTATAATCAGGGCAGCTTGTGTGTCTTTATCACCTTTGATGACAGTTCCCGGTTCAATGGTCAATGTAGAACCTGCTCCCACATAAACCCATCCTTTCAACAGGTATGTACCTTTGGCAAGGGTCTGGGTTCCTTTGAATACAAATTCCTGGTCACCATTTCCTATTACTGTTCCTTTTTTGTTTTCAGACTTATCCTCATTGAACAACAAATGATCACACGTCTTGATTGAGCCTTCAGTTCCCCATACATAAGGTGTGTCCGTTGTCTCACCACCACTGTTTCCACCATTGTCGGGTTCGGAATCATCACTGCTGCAAGCAGCCAGGCTTCCCAGCATCATGGCCGAGAGAGCATAAGTCATAAACTTGTTTGTTTTCATTTTCATTTATTGGTTAGTTACTGAATGAAATATTTCTTGTTTTAAAAATTATAGCTTATGTTTACGTTGAAGCTGCGTCCCGGTTTAAACTGACGGGTTATTTGCTGCACTTCACCATTTTCTGTATTTTCAAATTGTTTGAAAGACACCTTTTCGGCCAGTACATCGCGGATAGCGGCTTTTACTTCCAGTTTGCCGAATTTCTTAGAGGCACTCAGGTCAATGGCATTACGTGGCATTTCATATGAGTCGGGCACACGTACTTCGTTGCCTGCGCTGCCCAGGCTGCGCCCTACACCGATAATGCGTTTACCGATGCGGTTGTAGAGTATGGCGGCATTCCATCCGTTTTTGGGCTGTTGATAGAAGAGTCCCGCGTTGACCAGGTAGGGCGATTGCCCTTGCATAGGACGGTCTTCTTCTTTAGAACCGGGTTCAAAATTTACGTTACTTTTTATCAGTGCACCATTCAGGCTGAGGCTGAAGTTTTTCATGCCGATGAAATCTAAATTTTTGCGTATATCCACTTCTACGCCATAATTATCGGCTCCTTTGGCATTGATATAAGAATAAATCAAGTCAGTACCTCCGGCTACGGTGTAAGTCCATTCTATCGGATTCTTGAATCTCTTATAAAATAATGATACGGAAATCAGCTCACCGTTACTGGGATAGTATTCATATCCCAAGTCAATATTATCAATATAAGCTGCTTTCAGGTCATAATTGCCTTGTACATTACTAGCCAAATCAAAGTCGTAATACACCGAAGAAGAGACTTCCCGGAATTCGGGACGGTTTACAGTACGCCCATACGACAATCTGAACTGGTGTTGCTCATTCAGACGATAGGCGGCATTAAGCGATGGAAAGAAATCATCGTAAGTGTAATAGACACTGGTCGGACTCTTTTCGTTCTTTTGTGTATTACTGATTAATTCCATTCGGCTGTGTTCGAAACGGACGCCTGCGTATATGTTCCACTTTCCGAAAGGAAGATTTACACCGGCATAGCCTGCTCCCAACATATTGTTTCCTTCATAATTATTTCGCCAGTCCACTTGCTCCAGCAGGTATAATTTATCTTCTCCGTAATTTTTGTCCTGCATCAATTCGTCAGGCACATTCATCACACGGTAATTACTAGGTAAACCGTTCTTCCAACTGTAAATGAAGAGGCGCGTATTGTATTCACGTGTACGGTACTCCGTATATCCTCCCATCTTGAGTGTGGGAGTGAAATCACCGAATGCGAAATCATGCTGATAATTGATGTTGGCCGACAGGATGTGTTCATTCAGACGCGAGAACTCACGATTGATTTCATTCAGATTCTCTACTTCCAATTGATTGGTATCTGTGTTCAGTACCGTGTTGTACCGGCGGCGGTCGGGCATATTCCGGTTGGCATAAGAATATCCGGCACTCCAATCCAGTTTATCCGTGTCACTCCATGTATGTTTTCCCGTAAACTGTCCGCTGTAGGTGGTACGGCTCTGGTAATAATACTCTGCACTCTCTTCATAATCGCTCTGTGCATCCGTTCCCTTGCGATAAGTATAGCGGTCTTTTCCCAATTGGTTGAAGATATTCTTGAATTCATAACGGTTATTTCCGCTTGCCGGCACATAAGTGAGGTTCAACATGGCTCCCACACGTACATTGTGATTATATTGGTCATCCACTCCCTTGCGCAAATAGTTGGAACGGTCATGAGTGATGTCATAGGCACCATACAGATTATTATCCATATTCAGATATGTTTTGTAGGTATTGCTATAATTTACGGCTCCCAGCATAGCTAAAGTGCGACCGCTTTCACTCACCCAGCGATGGGCGATGTTCATGCTCAGGCTGAGGTCGGCAATAGGCTTGCGGTTCTTTATGCTCCAATCATTATTCAGTCCGTTGTTGAGCAAGTCGTAACCATTATTCATCGGTCTCAGTGTCGCGTTGATACCGCCATTCAAGCTACGCAATCCGTTGTCGAATCCCAAAAAGTCCGTACCGCTTCCTTTATTGTATTGAAAGTTTTTAAGATGAGTCTGATCATTCATGCTTCCTCCTACTGAGATGTTAAACAGGTTACTGTTCGGAACATCCTTGGTATTAACTAAAATAAAGCCGCCACTGAAATCGGCAGGATATTCGGGAGCCGGAGATTTTACAACCAGCATATTGTCCAGTTGTGAGGAAGGAATAATATCGAAGGAGAAGGCGCGTGCGTCGGCTTCCGAACTGGGCACGGCACTATTGTTTATCCACACATTGTTGTAACGTTGCGAAAGGCCGCGTACCATTACGAACTTTTCTTCAATGATACTGATGCCCGGCACACGGCGAATCACTTCGGAAGCATCCTTGTCTTGTGTCTTGGTAATTTGTTGTGCGGAGACACCGGTTTGCATCACCAGACTGGTGCGTTGCCGGGTAATCAGGGCATTTTCTGTATTCTTCTTGGCTTCTGCCACTACCACAACTTCTCCCAGTTGCTGGTTATCAGGTGCTAATGTTATATTTATTTCTGACATGCCATTGACAGATACCTCTAAAGTCAATGTTTTATAAGAAACATACGATACCATCAGTTTATATGTTCCGTTTCTTAATCCGGCCAGTTCGAAGTTACCGTCTAAATCAGTGATTGCTCCTGTAGTAGTGCCGCTTATTTGTATTACTGCACCGATTAGTGGTTCATTTGTCACTTTATCGGTCACGCTTCCTCGTAATACAGCCGCTTGAATAGATATGGCCAGGAATAAGAAAATGATTATAAGGCCAAACTCTCTCTTCTTTGTATTCATCATTCTTTAGCTTGTTTTTTTAATTCAGTGCAAAGGTCGGTTGTCGGTATTACATGAATGATACAGCTGCGTAATACTTTCTTTTCAAATGTATTTTAATACTGTTTCATTGTCTATTGAAGAGAAAGAAGTTAACTTTGCACGAAAATTATAATTCAATATTCTACTATTATGAGAAGTTTTGCATCCGACAACAATTCCAGTGTACATCCTCAAGTAATGGAAGCACTGATGGCGGCAAACACAAACCATGCCTTCGGTTATGGTGATGACCCTTGGACAGAAGAGGCAACCCGAAAAGTAAAAGAACAGTTTACACATCCGTGTGAACCGTTGTTCGTCTTTAATGGAACAGGTAGCAATACGATGGCATTGCAACTGATGACTCGCCCTTATCATGTTATATTTTGTGCCGACACTGCACATATTGCAGTAGACGAATGTGGAGCGCCAAGCAAGGCGACCGGATGCTTCATGCGCACTATCTCCACTCCCGATGGAAAACTGACACCTGAACTCCTGAAACCTTATATGATTAATTTTGGTGTGGAACACCATTCTCAACCGGGAGCAGTTTATATCAGCCAATGTACAGAACTCGGCACTGTTTATACTCCTGCCGAAGTACGCGCTTTGACAACGTTTGCACACGAACATGGTTTGTTACTGCACATGGACGGTGCACGCATCTCCAATGCTGCCGCAGCATTGGGAGTCAGTTTGGATGAGATATCGGGAGCTTGCGGAGTAGACACCCTGACTTTGGGGGGAACAAAGAATGGTCTGATGGGGGCTGAGTGTGTGGTGGTTTTTAATCCGGACCTGATGAAAGAAGCCCGTTATGCCCGTAAGCAGGCTTGTCAGTTGGCAAGTAAGATGAGGTATATATCTTGCCAATTCACTGCTTTCCTGACTGATAACTTATGGTTACGGTGTGCCCGACACGCCAATGAAATGGCTGCAAAACTTTCTGATGCCTTGCAAGCCATGCCGGATGTAACGTTTACCCAGCCGGTGGAAAGTAACCAGTTATTCTTTATTATGCCTCGTGAGAAAGAGGATAAGTTGCAGGAGTTTTATCATTTTTATTTTTGGAATGATGCAATGAATGAGATGCGTTTAGTCACTTCTTGGGACACAACGGACGAAGATATTGATTCACTTATCGAACGTATTAAATCGTTATAGACAATAACAGAACGTTTCGTTCGGGTTTGTAATCCAAACACGTATTAGCGTATATTCAAATGATGCGCTAATACGTGTTTTGTTTTTAGTTGTCGATTGTTATAATGCGGTTTTATTTGAGACAAAAGACTTTCTATGTATATGCTTTTCCAAATGCTGTCCGCATAGGACTTTCATATAAGTTCTTCTTTTCAAAAATCTTGCATATCCTTTTTTTCTCTCTCTTTCAACTTATTAAAACAAAATTAGAGTCGGTTGAAATGTGAATGAAATTTAATGAATGCCTTCTTTGATAGAAAAGTGATAATATAAATAATTGGAAATGAGGATATTTACGATGATTGGAAATTTTAACTAAAAGTGTATCTCTTAGTAAGAGATCTACCATTCCGCTGCAAAAATAAGCAAAGTTTTGAGAATTAGTACACTTTTACGCAAAAAAAATGGGTGTGAGCTCGAAAAAAGATTTTATTTTTTCATTCTTTAGCATTCTAAAAGTTAAAAAACAGTTCTTAATATATTGATAATCTGATGCTTTACTTAGGTCGGTGTATCTCTTACTAAGAGATACACCGATTTTCGTTTCGCGAATCTATATAAAAATGCTTGTAAATCCGCGTTTCGAGAGCCCGCAAACTAAGACAAAAGTAAAGGATAAGATATGGAATACCTGTTTCTAAAACGCAAAAAGAGCACCCTACGTTCCGAAAGGCAGAAAGACCTGCTTTTCAAGGCAGCTGAGCGTCATTGGGACGAACAGTTTGCCGGACAGGGAATAGTGGGCAGGAAAGTGGATTGCTATATATATAAATGTATCCTTTATCAATTGGAAATTCGTCAGGTGTTTTTGGATGCCACTCTTTCTTTGAAGAAATTGAGCGAGCTGGTCGATACGAATCAGACTTATCTCTCCAATGTAGTAAACAAGTATTTTGGGTGTAACTTGAAAGAACTTCTGAATACTTACCGTGTAGAGTATGCCAAGGAATTGCTTCGCAGTAATAAATGCTCGTTGGATAAAGTCCCGGAAAAGAGTGGGTTTACTTCCCGAAGTGCTTTCTATTCGGCTTTTAGTAAGATAGCAGGCGAATCTCCCAAACGTTATTTTTTGCATGAACAGAGGGATTTATGTGCCCAATCAATAACTAATATGTATAACCAATTTTAGTTTTTTAAATTTATAAATTTAAAGTTTTTCTATTATGAACAAAAAGTTTTTAAGTGCAATCCTGTTCGGAGCCTTAATGGTTTCGTCAACAGGAACATTTGTGTCTTGTAAGGATTACGACGATGACATCGAGAACTTGCAGGGACAAATCACTGCAAATGCTGATGCAATCAAGGCTTTGCAGGATCTCGTTGGTAGCGGTAAGTATGTTACTTCAGTTGCAAAAACAGCTGATGGACATGGCATTACCTTTACATTCAATCAGGGTGATCCTGTAACTATCACTTTGGATGATGAAAAAGGCAATGGAGATGTTGTGAAGGTTGTAGATGGTATTTTATATATCAACGATGAACCTCAAGAACTGAAGGTTGCCACAAGTGAAACGAAACCGTCTATCATAATGCAGGATGGTGTATGGGCTGTATTGCAGGAAGACGGAACCTACAAATCTACAGGTGTTCCCGTTTCCGGCGTTAGCGTTGTAGGTAGCGAAGCTGATGGATTTACACTGACTATCTTTGATAAAGACGGTAACAAACAGGAAGTGAAAGTTCCTACTGCTACCTCAATAGTTAGCGATTTAATTTTGATTGATAACAAACAAAATTTAGACTTTAAGAAGTTTACATATACAGGGGAAGTTGTAATAAAAGAATGGAAAGGGCCACGTACTTTACCAGCTGAGAAGGGTAAACAAATAAATCTTGTTTCTTCTGTTGAAACCCCTGTTGTACAAATTAATCCGACTGGTGTTGATGGTAAGGAGTTAACATACTCATTAGTTGATAGTAAAAATAATATTCCCAACCATATTGCCTTAAAAGCTACTGATTATAAAGAGCTTGTTGTAGGAAGAACAGCAAATCCAAATGGGTTGTATACTTTATCAATGAATGAAGCTTTTATTTCAATGGATGATGTTGAAAAATTTATTAACCAGTTCAAAGATGGGGATAACTATAAGTTATACGCTGTAACTATTGGTAATATCCGCTCTGAATATCAGTTAAAAGTACAAGAATCGCAAGAAAAAATTAATTTAACTCAACTTGAAATCAAAGATGCTTCAGGTAATCTTATAGAAATTAATGGTCAGAAATTTGTTGGCATTAATCAAACCTGCGGTTCATCAGAACATCTGGCTGCTAAGATTAATACTAATGAATGGTATTTTGTAAACGGAAAAAATGCTGGTGCTTTATATGATATGCACCTTTCTGTTGATGATGATGCCAAAACTTTATTTGGCATTGAAATTGAAGAGACTGTTGGTACATATAAATTTAGATTGACTAAAACTCCTGATAATATTACAAAAGCAGGTTTCAAATTAACTTTAGAAACTGTTAGTAATGAGGGGGCACATGAAACAGCTAATGTATGGTTTGGTCAAGCAAGTACTATTTCTAATGAAGTAGTTTATGATCCTATCACTCATCAGCTGAGCAAGAATAGCACTACTGATCTTTCTAAGGATAAGAACTTCTTCCAGATTGATTTGACTAAGATGAAGGATGCTCTGGGTACTGAAGGTCTGGCTTTGTGGAATACTAAGGTGAAGAGACATGAAGTTACTTACCTCAAAGCTGACGGTACACCTTTGACTGAAACTGATCAAATAGTAGAAACTTTCGTGTCTGAGTTGAAAGATAACATGAAGGGTAACAACGATAAAGCCGTACGTGTAGGTAAGACTGCTAAGAATATGATTTTTGCTGTTAACAATAAGAAGGCTGGTAATAAAGAAACATCACCGTTTAGAATTGGCGAGCAGTATACAGCTGTTATCACATTCTATGATGCTTTGACAGGTGGTGAGAAACTGAATTCTATCAAGGTTCCGTTCACATTCACTCTGCCTGCTATCACTGAGTTGTTCGCTATTGATCCGGGATTCGTTCAGGATAATGTGGCTAACTGCTACTTATATGAAGATGATTCTGATAAATATATTGCTGGTACAACAACATCTACTACTGCTACATTCAAGCTAAGCAGAATCTTCTCTAAATATGATACCAACGGATTTACTGTTAAGCTGAATACTACAGACAAAATTGGCTCTACAGATAAGGTATCTTCACAATTAGCTGATTTGAACGTAGCGGGTTATGATGAGGTTTCGGTTAAACCTAATCAGTTAGCTTACTTGGCTTTGACAGGTACATTGGGACAAGAACCAGGTTACGATCAAGTTTTGAAACTGACTATTGATGGTAAGTTCGACAACGCTTGGACATATCCTTCTGATGCAGTATTCAACTTCCAGGTGAAAGTAATGAGTCCGATTGAAAAAGGTAAGATTGTTCCGAAAGAAGGTAATGTAGTAACAATCAAGGCTTCTGATTTGGACGGTTATAAGTTCGGTAATGATGTTATTATCGGTTACACTTATAATACTGAGGTATCTTACAAGGTTATGCCGGATATAATTAATAAAAAAGACAATAGTAAAGCAGCATGGTCTCGTACTGATATTAAAGAAGTAACTGGTGAAACAGGTAACAAGTTGTACTTCGAAGTTGGTAATGGTGGTTTAGCTACTGCTGCTACAACAGAAACTATTGATGGCAAGGAAGTAACAGTTGAAGGTGGTCTGATCCTGAAAGGTTATCAAGTTGACCACACAGTTGAAACGACTATCAAGATTAAAGTAGAAGATATTTGGGGTCGTGTTAAATCAAGTCCTGTTCCTGTTAAGATTACTGTAGGTGAATAATATCACACTATGGTTGGATAAAAATTGAATAAGTCGTTTCTCTGGTGAGAGAAATGCTTAGATAATAGAAAAACTTTAAATTTATAGCTGAATCCCCCGCTTGTGAAAGTAGGGGATTCTTTATTTATTTATCTTTATTGGTGGCTTTTCTTTGCTTTAACTCTAACCTCTTTCAAATAATGTTATATATGCTTGCTTTTGTCAGGTTAAAGTAGTGAATAACTCTACTCAATTCACACATGGTGTCCTTTTCCTTATATAATAATCTGCCTCCTATTTTGTAATAAGGCAGCCTGCCGTTCATTCTGTAATCAGCCAGCGTCCTTCGTGTCAGCTTCAATTTCTCCGCCAACTCGCTGTCGGTAATGTAACGTTCTTCGTTCAGGACCGGACGAAGGTTTTGCTCCTGATCATCCAGCATTTTGGACAGGGTGCTTATGTTCCGAAAAAACGTATAATCTCAGGGCTTTCTTTGGTCAGCATGAATTGAGTCATAAGGATTTGGGGGTTACATGGTGAATACTGTTTTCCAAATAATATATAATATCCTGACGCCTGTAATATACCTTGCGGTCTATATGGCTGTAAGGGATAATCCTGCTTCTCCGAAGTTGCAACAGCTTTCGGGGTGAGACATTCATAAGCATACATGCTTCCTGGTTGTCAATCCAGTCATCCATACTACAGATGCCTTCTCCGCATGTTTCACGCATTTGCTTTTCAACGGCTTCCAAAGCCTCATTCATTTCCATGAATGCCTTAGCTTCGATACATACAAATTCCATAAACTCTGCTTTTTTTGTCCGGCACGAAAATACGGGAAGGAAAAGTCGTGGGCCAAAGGATGTCATCAAACGGCATCAGATGTCATCAGATGTCAGAAACCGGTCTGTTTGGGGCAGCACTTTGTTCCCTCCATCTTCCTCCGCAATGAAAGGAAGCAGTCTGGACCTGCTGGCAGCGGAAATAGAAACCATACTGAAACTTCAATAAAAACAATTATGACCACCAAAAGAAGAACGGATTACCAAGTGGACGAGGAGGCATTGAAACGCATACGCATGATGGCAGGAGATGTGACCGCTTTGGAAAGAACGGTTCCTCCGGAAGAGAAGCCGGAAACAAAAAGTCAGGCTGGACCTTGTCTGGAGAAACAGGAGAAGAAAAGCGGTTCTTCCAGACAGCAAATAAAAAAACACCGGATGGAGCGGCTGATTCAGATGAATACCGGAACCGGTTTCTGAAAGTGAAACTGTCGGGAGCAAGAAGGCAGACCTATATTAACGATACATTGTACAGGACTGTTGCCAAAGTATTGCCGGTCATTGCACCGGAAATGTCTGTCCCCATGTTTTTAGGGAGTGTACTGTCAGACCATCTGGAAAGGTATCAGCATATCATCAATGAAATATATAATCAAGAAGCAACTCAAAAGCCAATAGAATGGAAGAAATAGTTTATTTATCAATACGGTTCGGCTGTACCGCTTATCTGTTATATAAGGTATGGAAACAAAAAGAGAGAATAGGTAAAATCTGTGATCTGCTTTATACTCCCCGCAATCGGCCACAAGCAGAAAAAGACAACGGTGAACCGGGAAATGCACAGGATGTGATGGGAGCTACCCGCTTTGTCTATCTGGACGAGAATGCCGGGAAGACCGTCGCCCCTTACATGAGCCAGCAACTGGAAACCGGAAGTGATTTTATCGGAGCGGATAAGGATATTCCGGAAGATGAAGTGGAATGCAAACTGCCTTTGGAGGAGATGAGAATGCTGAAAGAAGAACAGAAGGAACTGGACAGCCGCTCTCCCGAAACGGAAGCCATTGCTCCGATGGTTACTCCTGCTGACCTGCTCAATGTAGGCGACGTGCTGTTTAACCTGAATGGTGCTGGCTCGGACGGGAACAAATCATACAAGGCGGCCATGACACTGCATTCCATCCGGGAAACGGACATGTTTGAACTGTTCTCCTCCCAGGTGGAGAACAAGAAGCTGATTGAGGAACTGATGGAGAAATATGTGGATAAGGAGGGGAATGCGTTGCCTTTGAAAAGAGAGAGAAAAGAAAATCCAGTTGATTACGAATGGAGGCATTTTCTTTAAAGTGAAGTAATAGAATAGTGGATACTTTAAAATCATCCCACCATAGAAAAATATATCTGCGATGGGGATGAATAATACTGATTTTATTATTATGTCATTGACAAAAAGGACATTTTATTATTAAATTATCAGGAGAATCTGGATGTGTTATATTTAATAACTTACCCCTATCTCCTCCAAAGTCATGATAATTCAGGTTATTGCCAGATAAATTTCATCCCGCCGGTATAAATGCAAGAATTAACTTAACCGTTCGCGTAAACGATATTTTTTCAATAAAAATCTTATAAACATTGAATGCATTTTAAAATGTATTTATATATTTGCACCAAAAAAACAAAAGAACCTTTAAAAAAGAGGGAATTTATTAACTTATTGGTTTAATTTTTTATAATTAGGAATTTTCCTTAAAGCCAAAATAAAAATCACAGATGAATTGTCATAAAACACATTTTTAATATTAAAGCTATGAAAAAAGAGCGACTAAAGCTAGTAAGCGCTATGTTACTTTTATCCGGCTTTTCTACCGGATATGTGCAGGCCGTACCCCATGCAGCGGCTGTAGAAATGTATTCTGTACAACAAGACAATACTTGCACGGGGGTGGTTGTAGATCAGAACGGTGAGACCGTCATCGGTGCGTCTGTCGTTGTCAAAGGAACAACAAACGGAACAATAACAGGACTGGACGGAGATTTCAGTATCCCAAATGTCAAGAAAGGTGATGTCATTGTCGTTTCATATGTTGGTTATGTAGACTCTGAAATCGTATGGGAGGGAAAACCTTTAAAAATCGCGCTGAAAGAGGACAGCAAGACCCTGGATGAGGTTGTTGTTGTAGGTTATGCGACTGTCAAGAAAGCCAATCTGACCGGTGCGGTTTCTGCCGTCGATGACAAAGTGCTGGCAGACCGTCCCATCGTCAATTTGGGACAAGGTTTGCAAGGAACAATTCCTAATTTGAACATCACCACCAGCGGACAGCCGGGAAAAGGTTCAAGCTTCAATGTCCGCGGTGAAACATCCATCAATGGTGGTAGCCCGCTGGTTTTGGTCGACGGAGTGCAGATGGATCCGAATCTGATCAATCCGCAAGATGTGGCAAGCGTATCAGTATTAAAGGATGCAGCTTCTGCCTCTATCTATGGAGCTCGTGCCGCTTATGGCGTTATCCTTATCACAACCAAGAGTGGTCGCAAGAATATGCCTACACAAGTGTCATTCGATGCATCTGTTTCATTCAACAGCCCGACAACCCGTCCGGAATACATGAACTCTATGGAATATGCGCACTGGATGAACGCTGCAAACAATACAACCAGCGGTCGTGATCTTTTCAGCCAGGAGGAGATGGAACATATAGAAGCTTATTTCTATGATCCGGTCAACAATCTTCCGGTCTTTGTGGCAAAAGACCCAAGTAGCTGGCAATATGGAAATTGCCAAGCCGGTAAATATGCCTATTGTGGAAACACGGACTGGATGAAGGAGATGTACAAAAAAAGTTACCCTGTCCAAAAATATAATGTAAACATCAACGGCGGTAGTGACAAGGCCACTTATTATACTTCGGTGGGCTATATAGACCAGGGATCACTGATGCGTTATGGGGATGAGGGCTTCCGTAAGTTCAATATGGTAAACAATATCAATTATGACATCAATAACTGGCTGCACGTCTCCATGAAGACAAGTTACATCCGTACCGAACTGGACGGACTTGCCCAGGATGCCGTACACGGAGAAGCATGGATTGGCAATGATACCCAACCACTTATGCCAGTAAAACATCCTGATGGAAATTGGGCGGGTCAAGGTAATTACACCAATTTTGCCGCAGTTCTGGATGAAATGGGTTCACGTAAGACCACAAAAAATGACTTCTGGAACACCCTTGCCGTGAAGCTTACCCCATTAAAAGGACTGACAATCAACATGGACTATACGTTCAACTATTATGCCGAACATAACAAGGTACACAGAAAAACATTCAACGAATATGGTATAGATGGCAAATTCTTACAGGTTTTCCAACACTCCAGACCAAGCGGCGTATCAGAAAGCCAGGCCAATGACACATACAACGCTTTCAACCTGTTCGGTGATTATGAACTTACTTTGGGAAAACATTACTTCAAAATAATGGCCGGTTACAATCAGGAGAGCAAGCATACCCGTGGCTTTTCGGCAAGCCGCAATGAGCTTATCTCCAATGACCTTCCCTCAATGGACGCTGCTACCGGAGAGAAATATGTAGGCAATTCGGATGACAGTTGGGCCACAAGAAGCGGTTTCTTCCGTATAAACTACAGTTTTGCAGATCGTTATTTGCTGGAAATGAACGGTCGTTATGACTTATCATCTAAATTTCCCAAAAACGACCGCTCCGTATTTAGCCCTTCCTTCTCTCTGGGATGGAAATTATCGGAAGAAAGCTGGTTTAAACAACCCACTAACGGTTTTTTTGATGAATTGAAGATAAGAGCCTCTTACGGTAGTCTGGCAAACCAGGCTTTGGACAATGGGTGGTACGCTTACCTGTCCAATTACGGAACTGGTACCTTGGGATATATCATGGGGGGAAAACAGCCCCAATACGTATTGCCCGGTGGTCTTGTAAGCAATACCGTTACCTGGGAAAAGGTTACCCAGTGGGACTTGGGACTTGACTTTGTCATTCTGCAGAACCGTTTGAAGGGTACATTCGACTATTATCAGCGTAAAACGACCGATATGTTGGGACCGGGTAGAATATTGCCTAATATCCTAGGTATGAGTGAGCCCTTGGAGAATGCCGCCGATATGGTAACACGCGGTTGGGAACTGGCATTGACCTGGAATGACCAGCTGGACAACGGACTACATTACAGTGTGGGATTCAATCTCTCTGACACCCAAGCAGAAATCACCAAATATGACAACCCGACCAAATCATTGTCTTCCCCATATTATGAAGGACAAATAGTTGGTGATATTTGGGGATACGAATCCACCCTGTTCCAGTCATCGGATGAGATAACTTCGGCCCCTGACCAATCCAAGCTGGATGGCGGAATCAGCAAGGTTCCCGGTGATATCAGATTTATGGATATTGACGGTAACGGTGTCGTAGATTATGGAGAGAACACAGTTGATAATCCGGGTGATATGAAGATTATCGGTAACAACAAGGCGCGTTACCGTTACGGATTCAATATCTCGGCAGACTGGAAAGGTTTTGACCTCGGAATATTCTTCCAGGGTGTCGGAAAACGTGACCTGATGCTTCCCAATACATTCAGATGGCAATACGGAAGCATGTGGCAGGTTCCTACAGCTGTAGGAAATGATTACTGGCGTGAAGACAATGTAGGAGGATGGCTTCCGGTGGCACGTTTCAATGGCAGCCAGGCTTTAGGTCAAAACCAGACACGCTATCTGCTTGACGCATCCTACCTGCGTCTCAAATCATTGTCTTTCGGATATACCCTGCCTGTTTCCCTGACCAAACAATGGGGAATACAGAAATGCCGCGTATATTTCACCGGAGAGAACCTGCTGACCTTCAAGCATACTCCGGAAGGATTTGACCCGGAACTGGACGATCCATACAAGTATCCACAGCAGAAATCGCTGGCTTTGGGACTTAATGTTGTATTCTAATCTTAACACAAAACTTTTATGAAACTGAAATATATACTTTATATGGCGGCTGCCCTGTCTCTGACAGGCTGTAATGACTCTTTTTTGGAAAGAGGTCCGCAAAATTTGAACGACCAGAGTTTTTGGGTATCTGTCAATGACCTGAAAGCCTATGCCAATGCCTTTTATGGCCTGATACCGGGAGGAGTCAGTGTTCTGGATGACACGGACAGTGACATCCAGGTCCCTAACAATATCAATTCTTTCCTATGGGGACAATATGTTGTACCTACAGAAGGTGGCGTATGGCAAAAATCAAACTGGCAGAACATTCGAAACATCAATTATTTCATGACACATTATCAGAGTGTGCAGGCTGCCGAAGCGGATGTCAATATTTATGTAGCCGAAATGCGTTTCTTCCGTGCACTGGAATATTTCAACAAGATTCAACTTTTGGGAGACGTGCCCTGGCTGGAAGTTGACCTGAATGTGGACAGCGAGGAACTGTACGGTCCGAAGATGAAGAGAAACCAAGTGTTCCAAAAAATCATCGAAGACCTGGATTTCGCCATCCAATGGCTTCCGGAAGCAGGCAGTGAAGAAGCCAACCGTCTGAATAAGGACATAGCCAGACACGTAAAGGCACGTTTCTGCCTGAATGAAGGTACCCATTATAAATACCATAATGAATTGGAATATGCCTCAGAAGCAGAAAAGTGGTTGCAAATGGCTGCAACTGAGAGTGACAAGCTTATCACATCAGGAAGATATGAAATCTATAATACGGGCCATCCACAAGAAGACTATTTCAATATGTACCGCATAGACGACAAAAGCGACCTGAAAGAGGCCGTCCTCTACGTGGATTATAAGACGGACATACGTGAACACAACATGGCCGCTGCAGGACGTGAGGCCGGATGCGGTTTCTCCAAAAGTTTTGTAGAAAGCTTCCTTTGTTCGGACGGTCTTCCCATTTCACTAAGTAATAAATATTTAGGCGATGAAACAATGAGAAAGGAAACGGCCAACCGTGACCCCCGTCTGAAACAGCTGATCCTCACCAACGATTTTCCGACAAACGTGACAGATGACCTGAAGGACTCTACTTTTGTAGTGAATGAAGATGAGTTTATCACCCAGCACTGTTTCACAGGATACAGACCTATCAAAGGATTCAATCCCATATACTCACAGGCGTTGTATATGAAAAGCTCCTTCGATGGCATCGCTTACCGTTATGCAGAAACCCTGCTGATCAATGCGGAAGCAAAAGCGGAATTGAATACCATTACCGATGCGGATTTGGATAGAACTATCAACCAATTAAGAGACCGTGTTGGAATGCCTCACCTGACAGTAAATGTAGGCTTTACCGATCCCAAATGGCCGGACTGGGGATACAGTCTGAGTCCTATTTTGCAAGAGATCCGTCGTGAACGCTGCATTGAGTTGGCAGGAGAAGGCTTCAGATTCAATGATCTGAAACGTTGGAAAGCCGGTAAAGTGCTCAATAATGTACTGACTTATGTGGGGAAAAGAAAACCAGACGGTAATCTGGCCATTGTATATCCCAACTACACAAATCCCGACCTTTCATATCAGGCAGGAAAAAGCCGTACTTGGGAAGACAAGATGTACCTTTATCCGATTCCGACTGGAGAACTTCAGAGAAATCCGCAATTGTTACCACAGAATCCGGGATGGTAAATGTAGTGACAACGGATTTACAAGCTGTGATTTAGATTGACAAAGAGACCGCCATGGGCAAATATATGTACCGGTGGTCTCTCTTCATTTTGTCAGCCCGGTCACGGCATTGATGAGTAAAATCCCTCAAAACAGATAAATTCAAGTATGTCAGTATTCTATCAAATATTTTATAACAATGAGAAAGATAATCTTAACCGCAGCCTTGGTTTGCGCCTTTTTAGGTGCACAAGCTCAGGAGTACTATGAGAAACAAGTGACCTTCCCCG
>ENA-ORNP01000973-ORNP01000973.1-human-gut-metagenome-genome-assembly--contig:-NODE-973-length-31877-cov-6.926812_pt1 | contig 31877 bp, 27 predicted proteins | sample MGYA00242119_ERZ509030 | MGnify/ENA primary metagenome ERZ509030 (study PRJEB26280, sample SAMEA2338708) | human gut metagenome | biome: human gut; feature: human-associated habitat; material: faeces... | reverse complement strand
CCCCCCCCTGCCGCAATTTGATTTATTGTAAGTTCATCTAACAATACTATTTTTCCCATTTTTTCCTCCGTTTTTTATCAATTGTACCTTTGGGAATTATTCTATCATAACCATTTATAAAAATCCACATTTTTTATAAAGTTTTTTCCACACGCATTCGTCATTTTGTTTAAGACTTATAAATGCAAGATTGCAAAAAATAAGAGGAATTTTTTGAATTCCCCATATTGTAATATATTAATCTTTATTTTTTTCTTCTTCAGTTTTTAATTTCAATTGTTTTTCGAAATAACAAGTTTCTACCAAAGCTGTTAATATATATAAAACTATTGCCGCTGGCATTGTAAATTCACAAACTGGGATTCTTGTTATTGCTAAAATACTTACAAACATAACTTCTACAATTACTAACACAGCTATGGCACTAAGTACTGTTCTTATTATTCCTAATTTATAATATCTTATTGCCATATATGCTAAAATTATTACTGTTGCAATTGCAACTGGTTCTAAATATTTTTTAACTATGTCTCTTCCTCTTAAATTAGCTATAGATTCTATTTCAATATTGTCTGCTGATAAGCTTGTTCCATATTTTTCATTAACTTTTGTTATTATATTTTGTTTTTGTTCTTCTGTAATCTCTTTAGCTGTTATTGAAACTGTATCCTCATATACCTCAACTTTTTGAATCATAACCTGGCTATTTGGCATAACTTCATTTGTTATTTTTTGTATATCTGATATTTCGAATTTATTTTCTAAATATAATTGTATTTTTTGAGCTGATTGATATTTTAAATCAAAATTCAATCCTTTTATTCCAATAATCGCTACTCCTACTATTATAATTAATATTATTAATGCAAAAAAACACATCTTTTTGCTATTTATTTTTTTTACGTTCTTCATTTCTATTCCCCCTAATTAGTTATAGTTTTGTTCTTGATTTTTGTACGTAACTTATTTTTTTGCTTGTATTTTTAGTAACATATTACTTACAATTACATTCCAAACGGCAATTAAAGTAATTCCCCAAAATACTACCATTCCCAAACTACTAAGAGGTTCCCAACTACTAAAGCAGAATACTACTGTTGCAATTGCAACTGGTATTATTCTAATAAAGAATTCTTTATATGTTTCTTTTAATGCTGTATTTATTGTTTCTTTTTCTAATGTTTTTCCTTTTAATTTCGCTAATAATTTATTTATAAATAAATAAGCTAAGAATAATGATACTACTATTCCAAACATTCCTTCTATTGTTATTACAACATTTGTATATCTTAATATTATTGATAATAATGATACTAGTCCAATATAAGAAATTGCTCCTAATAATCCTTGTAATTTATATCTTATAACTAAAACAATTAAAGCTATAGCAACAATAGCTGAAATAACATAAAATGCTATATTGATATTGTCTTTAGTTATATCTGATAATATATATTGGTTTTTGTCAACTTTGTATTTTATTGGTAAGTTCCCTGAATCTAATACAGTTGCCATACTTTGAGCTTGGCTTGCATATCCTTGTAATGTTTTTTGATCTGTTGAACTGCTTCCAACTGATAATTGTAATTTTCCTGTTTTCAATGTTTCGTCAAAAGCTGTACTCATTATAGTTTCGTCATCAATTTTCATTGTTATTTTTTTAGTTGTTGAACTACTTTTATTACTTGTTGTGTCTGTGTTATTTTCTGTGTTTGTAGTGTTTTCTGTTTCTGTTGTTGTATTATTGCTTGTATTGTTTGAGGTTGTATTTGTATATTTGCTACTAATGTCTTCTAACTTTTTAGTTCCATCTTTATTAAATTCAATATCTAAATATACAACGGTTCCTGATGAGGTTGCAGATGATGAATTAGAATTTGAGCCATACATTACTTTTGATTGTTTGATATCACCATTGTTCATTAAAACTTCCTTTGTATCACTGTCTACTATTTCAAATTTTCCCGTTGTTCCTAAACTGCTTACAATATTATCTGTTGTGTCATCTTCTGGAATTGTTATTGTCATATTTCCATTTTGCTCATCAAGTCTAATTTCATAATTTTGAATTTTTAAGCTTTTTAATCTTTCTTCTAAAATATTTTTAGATTTCTTATAGTTTTCTTCTGTTAATCCATCTGTTCCATCTGTAGTATCTGGTTTTAAAATTATTACTCTACCACCTTTTAAATCCATACCATAAGAATAATCTTTTACTACATTTTCCATTCTATTTTGCTTAGGTATATAAATTCCTAAAACAGCTATTATAGCAATCAATATAATTGCTAATACAATTGTTAATATTTTTACCTTTTTCATTTTTAGCATTCCTTTCACTTTATTTATAATAATTTGTTGCTATGAACATTCTTTATAGATTTTACTTTATTTTTTTTAAAATATCAACCTTTTTTTAATATTTTTTCTAATATATTTTAAATCATTTCTAACCCACCTTTTAATGAATATACATTGGTATATCCCATTTTTCTTAACATATTATATGCTTCTCTACTTCTTCCACCATATTGACAATATACGACAATTTGTTGATTTAATTTTGGCATTTCATTTTTTACTTTTCTTATTTCATATTCAGGTATATTTAGTGCCTCTGGTAGATGTCCTTCATTATATTCTTGTGGGCTTCTTACATCTATTAGAATTGCTCCTTTAGATACCTTGTCTTTTAACTCATTAAAACTAATTTCATTTTGTTGATTATTTCTATAATATCCTCTATTTCTATAACATCTTCTACAAAACATAATTGATTCTCCTCCTATGTTTTATAATATGAAAAAAGAAGCACTTTTGTGCCTCTTTTACAAATTCTATCTCATAATTGTCATAGTAATTACTATTATTCCAAGTATTACTCTATATATAGCAAATCCTTTGAAACTTCCTTTTTTCAAGTAGTTTAATAAAAATTTAATTACAATTATTCCTACTAAGAAACTGAATAATACTCCCATAAAGAATGCAAGTGTAAATTCAAAGTCTTTTATACTTACAAGTACTGCTGCTAATACTATTGGTGTTGATAATAAAAATGAATATTTTGCAGCACTTTCTCTGTCTACTTTTAAAGCTCTTGCAACAGTCATTGTTATACCAGATCTTGATGTTCCCGGAAATGCTGCTGCTATTGCTTGTGATAATCCTATTAAAAATGATTGTTTAAATGTCATATCTTCATATTTTGTTTCTGATGGTGCTTTTTTATCAACAATATAAAGTACAATTCCTAATACTATTAATGCAATTGCAATCATTATTGATTCTATGTTAAATTTGTCACAAATATATCCTGAGAATTTGTCTAATACTAAACTTAAAATTCCTGTTGGAATTGTTACTGCTACTATGTACCAGAAGATTTTACCTTCTGTTGATTTTTTCTTTTTTACAACTTGATCATATCCCCCCTTTATTAGACCTAACCAATCTTTGAAGAAAAATAATGTTATTGCTAATAATGTTCCTAAATGTAATGCTACATCAAAACTTTCTGGAATGTTCCAATTAAACATCCATGGTATTAATTTTAAATGTGCTGAACTTGATACTGGTAATAGTTCTGTTAATCCTTGAACTATTCCTAAAACTATTGCTTGATATATTTCCATATTTTTTATAATGTTAATCTTTTTAGATTAACACTCTCCTTTCTTTTGCTTCTTTTAAACTTTATATATTTCTCTTAATATATTATATATTGTATTTTTTATAAATTCTGCTGATGTTGTTGGTGCCACTTTTCCTGGTAATGATAATGCCCAAACAAATTTCAAATTTCTATCTTTAATTGCTTTTTTGTCAATTCCACCTGGATTTGAAGCTAAATCTATTAACAATGTTTCTTTTTTTACATATTCTAATTTTTGTTCTGTCAAAATAATATGTGGAACTGTATTTATTATTATATCAAATGGTCTTAAATTTTCACCTAAATTATTAATGTTTAATGATTTATGTCCATATGCTTCTATCCAGGCTAAATCTTCATCTTTTCTTGCTGCACATGTTACCTTTACTGATAATCCAGCAAGTTTTCTTGCTAAGACTTTTCCAATCCTTCCAAATCCTAATATTAAAACTTCACTTCCATGTAAAATTCTATTTGTATTTTCTATTGCTACTTGAATTGTTCCTTCTGCTGTTGCAATTGTATTTAATACTGCTAATTCTTCTCTTTTCATTATATCAATAATCTCTATATATTCATCATTTGCCATTTCATATACTTCTGGTGAAATAGCTCCTGCTATAAGAACTTTTGCATTTATATTATGCATCATTTCTCTAATAGTAATTTCTTTATCACTAAATGGCATATTTATTGTATTTCCATTACTTGAAAATGGTATCGGCCCAATTACTATTTCTACATTATCAATTGCTTTTCTTATTGTATCACATTGAATAATATTTTTTTGTTTTTTTATTTCTTCAGATTTTTCTAATCCATATACATATACTTCATTTCCATCATTAGCAAGCATTATTGCTAATTTTGCAATTCTTAAATCTCCACCTATTACTGCTAATTTATTTTTCATAATCCCTCCAAATTAAATTTATATTATATATTATATTTAATTTGAGTTTTTTTATGAATTTTAATTTTCTTTTTCTATTTCTTGAGTTTTCTCAATCCTTGTTTTTGGATTTTTCTTTTCTATTTTCAAATCTGCAAATCCTATTTTTTTTGTTATCTCTACCATTTCCTCTAAATGTTGTTTTGCCATTAATTCTTTTTTAGTTAACTTATGCTCTTTTTCTTCTTCAAAATCTAAGTTAAATGGTATTGATAATTTAGCTATTATTATTGCAAAAGTCGTATCTTTTCTGATTTTTTCTACAATTCTTTTTGGAGAATCTTGTATTGCTACATTTGCATATTGTATTGCTTTTTCTTTATCATTTTTTAATATATAAATTTTAGATAATTCCAAATATGCATCTGCTCCTAATTCTTCATCATCAACTATTTGTAGCAAATAATTTTCTGCTTCTTCTAATTCTTTATACATTATTGCAATTTCTGCCAAACTATATTTTGTATTACATATTATAGTATTTAATTCCGCTGATTTCTCATAATATAATTTTGCACTAGAAAAATCATTTAACATTGTATATACAATTCCTAAATTGTAATTTAATTCAAAACTTGTTGGATTATATTTTAATGCTTCATTATAATAGTTTGCTGCTTCTTTATAATCTTCTTTTTCTATTAACAAATCTCCTAATGCTATTGTTGCTTCTGGATAATCTGGCTTTTTGTTTAATAAGTTTGTTAATGTATCTATTGCTTCATCTTTTTTATCTAAATCTGTTAATAATGTTGCTACTTTAAAATATGCATCATATTCTTTTGGATTAATACTAATTACTTGCGCATATTCGTCTACAGCTTTTCTTTGTCCACCTTCTTTTTCATATAACATTGCTAATATTTTATGCCCATTATAACTTTCTGGATTTTTTGTTACTATTTCTATTAACATTTTCTTAGCTTGTTTTGTGTTGTCGAATAATAAACATATTCTAACAATATTTATATTTATAATTTCTGAAATATTTCCAGTTGCTTTTGTTATTAAAATAACACCTATTGGAACTACTATTGATAATAAATATACTATTATTTCTCCAAAAACATTCATTTTTTGAGTATCATTATAAACCATTATAAATTTTATTGCTATTCCGAAGTGCCTCTATTGCAAGTATTGTTACATATTTTGTATCATTTTCTTTTATTAATCTGTAAAAAATATATACAAATAGTGCAAATGCTATAACCGAAAATATTAATGTTTCTACTAACATCTTTTTTCTCCTTTATTTTATATTTAATGTTGTCTTGGATTATTTCCCATATATTGTCCTTCTATTTCTTCATTTGCATTTGCTATTTTTTCATCAATATCTTTTCCATCTGCTTTTTTTAATTCTTTTACATATCCTTCCACAGATACATTACATTCTCTTGCTGCAACTTTTATTTTATTTTCTACCTCTTTTGCAATATCAATAATTGATTTTTCATCACCTTGTTCTTCTACTAATTCTTCAACTGTTTTTCCTGTAACATCTTTTAAATCCTTATATGTTAAATTTGTTTCTGGAATTTCAGTTTCTTCATCAGCTATAACTCCATTTTCAGTTTGGTCTTTTTCTTTCATTACTTTTTTTGCACCATGTATAAGTTCATCTTGTGCTGTTGGATTACCTGTAATATCTTTTCCTGAATGATCTAATCTTTGTCTAAGTTCATAATCTTCTACTCCCTCGCCATTGACATTTCCTTCTCCTTCAAGTCCTGTTGATCTTCCTAACATTTCTTTATGTCCTGCTAATTCTTTTCCACAAGTCATTACATTAACCGTTTCCATATCAATTTTTCCATAGTTTTCTGGATCCATTGTTATCGCTATTTTTTGATTTGGTACATTTTCTACTGGCAATATTGTCATAGGAACTTTTTGCTTTAATTCATTACCATTCGCACTAACACTTATTATTGGCTCATAATTTGTTCCTGATCTTTGAACACTTTCGTTTATTTTCCATTTTTCTACTTTATCTCCATTTTCACCAATCTCTGTAGATTTTTGTAGAATTACGAAACTACTCATTGTATCAGAATATGCTACTGCATATTCTGATGAATTTTCAAATACACTTGGCATTCTTTCTTGCAAATGTGGATCTGTAATTTTTCTAAAACAACTTAACTTTAAATCTTGTCCTTCACTACTTAAATCTTTTTCCACTTGTTTTTGCTCATCATTTCTATTTTCTTTATTCTCTTCTTTTGATGTTTCATCTTTTTCGTTTTTTTCTTTTATGCTTCCAGCTAATCTGCCTTTTTCTTTATCATTTTCTTTAAATAATTCTTCAACATCCATTTGAGAATTGCCTAGAGCTCCTTTTAAACCATCTATACAAAAAACATTTCCATCTTTGTCTAAAACCATTTTTTCTTCAATAGTTTTTTCACCATTATCATTCTCTTTTACCCAACGAAAATGATATTCCATATCACCTTCTTTGTTTCTTTCAATTGTCACATATGTTTCTCCTAAAGAAACTGGTCCTAATTTTGTTTCTATTACCAAATCTTTATAATATTTAGTCTCTACTAATTGACTTTCATGTTTGCCAATTTGTTCTTTTACACCTTCATTAACTTCTATAAATCTCTTTAATTCTTCTTTTTCTATCCTTTTTTGACTCATTACAATATTCTCTCCTTTTAAGAAATAAATCTATACAATTTTTCCTATCAAATCATATTCTTTTACTTCTGTTACTTTCACATTGACAAAAGAATTTACTTTACTTTCAAAATTATTATTTTCAACATAAATAATTCCATCTTCTTCTGGAACATCTTGTGATGTCCTACCTATTAAATATTTTCCATCAAATGAAATATCTTCTATTAATACTTCAACATTTTTTCCTATTTTATTTTTTAAGTTTTCATTTGATACTTTTTGTTGTATTGACATAATTTTATTATATCTTGATTTTTTTGTGTTTCCATGTATTTGTTTTGGAAGTCTTGCTGCTGGCGTTCCTTCTTCTTTAGAATACATAAATGTTCCTAACTTATCAAATTTTGTTTTTTCTACAAATTCTTCTAATTCTCTGAAATCATCATCTGTTTCTCCTGGAAAACCTACTATTAAGCTAGTTCTTAATACAACGTTTGGAATTTTATTTCTGATATTTGATATTATACTTTCAATTTGTTCTTTATTTGTTTTTCTATTCATTCTTTTTAAAACTTTATTTGAAATATGTTGTATTGGAATATCAAAATATTTACAAATTTTTTCATTATTTTTTACTACTTCTATAAGCTCATCTGTTATTCCCTCAGGATATGAATATAAAAATCTAATCCATTTTATACCATTAATATCTGATAATTTTTGTAATAATTCTGCAAGTTTTGGCTCACCATATATATCTACACCATATTTGGTTGTATCTTGTGCAATTACAATTAATTCTTTTATTCCTTTTTTGGCCAACATTTCAGCCTCATCTAATATTTCTTTCATTTTTCTACTTATAAATTTTCCTCTGATATATGGAATCGCACAATATGTACACATATTACTACAACCTTCGCCAATTTTTAAATATGCATAATTTTTTCCAGTGGTTACAACTCTATCATAAAATTCATTAAATTCTGGCATTGGTAACTGTTTAATTTCTGAGACTTTTTCTACAACTTTTGTTGTACTTCTTTCTACTTTGTTTTTTTCTACCAAGTCTTGAATCTTTTTCCACATTTCACCATATTCATCTATTTTTATAAATAGATCTACTTCTGGTAATGTTTTAACTAAATCAGTATAATATCTTTGAACTAAACAGCCCATTACTATTAAATATTTACATTTTTTCTTTTTATATTCTGCCATTTCCAAAATAGTATTTATTGCTTCTTCTTTTGCTGAAGCAATAAATCCACATGTGTTTATTACTATTATATCTGCTTTTTCTGGATTATTTTCTATTTCATAATTATTATTTTTAAAATGTCCAATTGCTATTTCTGTGTCTATTAAATTTTTGCTACATCCTAGTGATACAAATCCTACTTTCACTTTTACTTCCTTCCTGATTTTAGCTATTATGTGCACAAATATGTTTTCTTGTTAATTCCATTAAATTTAATTTTGTAAATCCTTCTACTTGTGTTTTAGCTCTATCTTGTTTTAAGGTTTCTTTTAATAATTTTTCTATTTTTTCTTTATGTTCAATATCTTTCATATCTATATAATCAATTATTATTATTCCACCAATATCTCTTAATCTTAATTGTTTTGCTATTTCTATAGTTGCTTCATAATTTACTTTATAAACAGTTTCTTCTAATGTATTTTTTCCTGTATACTTTCCCGAATTTACATCTATTGCTACTAATGCTTCTGTTGGGTCTATTGTTATAAATCCTCCACAATTTAGCCATACTTTACGTTGTTTTGCTTTTTCTATTTGATTTTCTAATTCATATTTTTTTATTAAATTTTTATTTTCTTCTAATGCCAATTTTATTTTGTGACTTACCACTTGTTCTAGTTCTGAATAATCTTCTTTGGTATTTACTATAATAGAATCTATTTTTTCACTTGGTAAATCTAGCATTATTTTTTCAACTATACTTGGACTTGTATATAATAATTGTGACTTACTATCTGATTTTTTAAATTTTTGATATATGTCTTTCCATTGCTCTTGAAGCTTTTGTAAATCTTCAATTATAATTTCATTTTCTTTTTTTTCAGCTACTGTTCTTATTATTGCTCCCATATTTTCTTGTAAATTTTCTTTTACAAGTTTTATTAATCTATTTTTTTCTGTTTCGTCTTGTATTTTTTGAGATACTGTTACGATAGTTGTTTGAGGTAATAAAATTACATATTTTCCTGTAAGTTTTATATGTGTTGTTGTTCTTGCACCTTTTTTATCATTACTATCTTTTTGAACTTGTACTAACAATTTTTGTTTTGGTTTTACAAGGTCTTTTATTTTCTTTTCTTCTTTTCTTTCAATTTTTTCATCGATTTGTGGCATTATATCTCTTACATGTATGAAACTATTTTTTTCTGTTCCTATATCAATAAAAGCTGCTTGCATACCTGGAATTATATCTTTTACAATTCCAACATATATATTCCCTTCATTTCTTTCATGTTTGTTTTCTTTGTTTTCTTCATATACTTCTATCAATTTTCCATTTTCAATAACACCTATTGTTTTCTTCTCTTCTTCTTTGTCAATAATTATTTCTATCATTTTGTTTTTTCTCCTTATTCATACTGTACTTAATTATACTTGTTCATTGCAGAGTCAACACCATTTCTTAATATTTCCTCTACTGCTTTTTGGGCTTTTTCTATCCCTTCATCTAGTCTTTTTAAATCTTCTTCTGGGATTGCACCTATTACATAATTTATTTCATCATCTTTATGAATTGGTCTTCCTATTCCAACTCTTATTCTTGGAAATTCTTCTGTTCCAATCATCTGTATAATGCTTTTCATTCCGTTATGTCCACCTGCACTACCTTTTTTTCTTATTTTTATTTTTCCAGGTTCTATATCCATATCATCATATATTACTAATATTTTTTCTTTTTCTATTTTATAAAAATCTACTACTTCTTTAACACTATTTCCACTTAAGTTCATATATGTTTGTGGTTTTAATAATATTACTTTTTCTTTTTCTATCATTCCACTTCCATATAATGCTTGAAATTTGTTTTGTTTTACCTCAATATTATATTGTTGTGAAATTTTATTTATTGTATTAAATCCCATATTATGTCTTGTTTTACTATATTCTTCTTCTGGATTTCCTAATCCTACAATTAAATACATATTTTCCTCTTTTCTTTACGTATTCTATTTTACTATTTTTTTGCATTTTTTTCAAGTATTTCTGAATAACAAATAAAAAAAGGTGACATCTACCACCTTTTTTTATTTGCAATCATACCAGTTTGTAGCTTCTGAAACTTCTGCTATAAGTGGTACTCTTAATTTTATTGCATTTTCCATTTTTTCTTTTAAAATATCTTTTACTTCATCAACTTCTTCCAATGCTGTTTCTATCATCATTTCATCATGTACTTGTAATACTATTTTAGATTTCATATTTCTTGATTTTAATTCTTTCATAACATTAATCATTGCTATTTTCATTATATCTGCTGCTGTTCCTTGAATTGGTGTATTCATTGCTACTCTTTGTCCAAATTGTCTTACCATATAATTATTTGATTTTAATTCTGGTATATATCTTCTTCTTTTAAATTCTGTTTCAACATATCCTTTTTCTTTTGCACTTTCTACAATATTTTCCATAAATTTCTTTATTCCAGAATACATTTCCAAATATTGGTCTATATATTGTTTCGCTTTTTTTCTTGATATATGTAATTGCTCTCCTAATCCAAAATCACTTATACCATAAACAATTCCAAAGTTTACTGCTTTTGCATTACTTCTTTGTTCTTTTGTTACTTCATCTATTGGAATATTAAATACTTTTGATGCGGCTTGCCTATGTATATCTTCTCCATTTATAAATGCTTGTACCATATGTTCATCATTTGAAATATGTGCTAATACTCTTAATTCAATTTGTGAATAATCTGCATCTATATAAATATAATTTTCTGCTGGTTTGAATGCTTTTCTTAATTGTTTTCCTAATTCAAATCTTGTTGGAATATTTTGAAGATTTGGTTCTGTTGAACTTATTCTTCCTGTCGCTGTTATTGTTTGATGAAAAAATGAGTGTATTCTTTTTGTTTTTGGGTTTATATATGGTTTAATTCCTTCTACATATGTTGAATTTAGTTTCATTAATTGTCTATATTCTAATATTTTTTCTATTACAGGATGTTCTTCTACTAATTTTTCTAATACATCTACATCTGTTGAATATCCACTCTTAGTCTTTTTTACTACTGGTAATTTTAATTTTTCAAATAACATTTCTCCAAGCTGTTTTGTTGAATTTATATTAAACTCTTCGCCACATAATTCATATATTTCTTTTGTTAATATTTCTAATCTTTCTTTTAATTGATCACCATACTTATTTAATTCATCAATATCTAAATACATACCATTCCATTGCATTTCAGCTAATACTTCTACTGTTGGCATATCTATATTTTCAAATAATTCTAAGCAATCTATTTCTTTTAGTTTATTTATTGTAACTTCTGATAATTCAAATATTTCTTTTGCATATATTCCTGCTTTTATTTTTGAAGTATTATCTGCGTTTTCATCACTCATATTCTCAAATAATGATGTTTGTTTATTGCTTTCTTGTATTCCTTGTGCTTCTAATAATTCATCATTATCCATTTCTAAATATTCCCTAACAATTATATCTATTTCATACTTGCTTGTTGGATCTAATATATATGCTGCAATTTTTGCATCATATACTATGTTTTTCATTGTTATTCCAATTTGTTTTAATAAAATATAGTCTTGAGCTAAATTATATCCATATTTTTCTATTTTTTCATCTTCAAAAATTTTTTTTAATTTTTCTTCAAAGTCTTGTGTTTTTTGCATATAATATATATTTTTTTCATTATATATTGCAATTCCTATTATATCTTTTTTTATAATATCTTCTTCATTTGAATTGTCTTGTAAATCTAAATAATAATATAATTTTCCATCTAAATTTGGTATTTCTGTTATATCTTTAACTTCTATTTTTACATTTTCTTTTTCTGTTTGTTCAACTATTCCAGCAGTCCTTAGTCCAAATCTATCAATATATCTTTGAAAACGTAGTTCTTCAAAAATTTCTAATACTTTTGCTTTATCCCATTCTTCTACTTTTAAATTTTCTAATGTATCTTCCAATGGTACATTTGTATCTATTTCTCCAAGTGTTCTTGAAAGTTCTGCCATATCTTTATTTGCAACAATATTTTCTTTTTGTTTTCCTTTTAAATCATCTTCATCTTTTTCTATTTTTTCATATAATTCTTTTACAGAATGATATTTTTGAATTAATGACACTGCTGTTTTTGGTCCTATTCCTGGAACTCCTGGAATGTTGTCAGATGTATCTCCTTGTAATGCTTTTACTTCTATTAATTGTACAGGTTCTAATCCATATTCTTCAAGAACTTTTGCTCTATTATAATTTTCTGTTTCTGTTTTTCCTGCTTTTGTTCTTGGAATTCTTATTGTTATATTATCACTTGCTAATTGAAATGTATCTCTATCTCCTGAAAGTATTGTAACTTCTAGTCCTTGCTTTTCTCCATATTTTGCAAGTGTACCTAAAATATCATCACCTTCATATCCTTCTTTTTCAATAATATCTATATTCATTGCTCTTAAAACATCTTTTATTACTGGCATTTGTTCTGCTAGTTCATCTGGCATTCCATGTCTATTTGCTTTATATCCTTCAAATAGTTCTTTTCTTTTTAATTTTCCTTTTAGGTCAAATGCAACAGCTATATACTCTGGTTTTATATCATCTATTATATTAAACAATATTGCTAAAAATCCATATACTGCATTTGTGTATTTTCCATCTTTTGTTGTTAGCATTTTGCTTCCCATTATTCCATAAAATGCTCTATTCATTATGCTATTTCCGTCTATTAATACTAATTTATCCATCGGCATTTCCTCTCTTCTGTTTGATGTTTTTCTTGAACAACTATATCATATTAGATATAATTTATCAATAAAAAAGAAACATGAAATTTAATTTTCATGCTTCTTTTTGTAAAAATTATTCATTTACTGTTGTTTCTTCAACAGGGTAAACACTAACTTGTTTTTTGTCTTTACCTTTTCTTTCAAATTTTACTGTTCCATCAACTAATGCAAATAGTGTATCATCACTACCTTTTCCAACATTAACTCCTGGATGTACTTTTGTTCCTCTTTGTCTTATTAGAATATTTCCTGCTAAAACAAATTGACCATCAGCTCTCTTGACACCAAGTCTCTTAGATTCACTATCTCTACCGTTCTTGATACTACCTTGACCTTTTTTATGTGCCATGATTTTCACTCCTTTCAGCTTTTAATCTAATCTGATTTCTCTTCCAGATTGCCTTATATGAATTTCTTCATTATATTACTATTATTAAAATCACTATTTATAACTAAGCTTCAACTTTTTCTGTTTTTTCAGCTTTTGCTGCTGTTTTCTTTGCAGCTGTTTTTATTCCTGTAATTTCAACTTTAGTGTATGGTTGTCTATGTCCTTGTTTTGTTCTTTCATTTTTCTTAGCTTTCATTTTGAAAACTATGATTTTTTTAGCTTTTCCGTGTGCTACAACTTTTCCTTCAACCTTTACACCTTTAACATAAGGATTTCCAACTTGTACTTTTCCATCATCAGATACTAATATTACTTTATCAAAAGTAACTTTTTTTCCTTCTGCTGTATCTAATTTTTCGAAGAATACTACATCTCCTTCTGCTACTTTGTATTGTTTTCCACAACTTTCAATTACTGCGTACATTTAAAATGCACCTCCCTTATTTGTATACTCGCTAATCCTTAAAAAAGGTAGTTATTTTTTTCATAACATTTGCTTACCTTGACTAAGCGGATTACAGTTAAATATTTTAACATATATATCCAGCTTTGTCAATTGTTTTCAACATTTTTTTATTTTTCTTCTTGATTTTCTATTTTCTCACTATTCATATGACTAATTATTGTAATAATTCCACTTACTAATACAAGTAAATAAAAATTAATTCCTCTATTTAATAATACTGCACTACTCATTATATTTTCTGGATAAATATTTCTAAATATTTCTGTAAATGCTCCTTCTGTTACTCCAACTGCCCCAGGTGATGGTATACCAGATACTGTTGCATATAGTACTGCTTGTAATGATGTTAATCTTAAAATATTATATTGTGAAAATCCTAGTGCTCTGTATGTCCAATATGTTACACTATAATATGTTAAAAATTGTATTAATGTTGTTCCTAAAATTTTTAACATTAATAATCTATTATGCTTTACATATTTGGCTCCTTCTTGATATTTAGTAAGTTCTGCTTCAAATTTTTCTTTTTTACTTTCTATATTTTTTACTCTAAATAATTTTAAAACTTTTATAGCAAAATCAATTAACCATTTTGATAATCTTTTTGAAAACACTCCTATTAATAATAAAATTAATGCAGTTGAATTTAGTGCAATTCCAATTATAAAAAATATTATTAATAATTTATTCATATATTGATGATTAAAAATTAAACTTACTAGTGCAATACCTATAGTGCAAATCTGCATACTAGTTAAATTTAATAATAATGCAAGTGTTGAATTTGATACTGCTATCCCATCTTTGTACATATAATATATTTGCATTGGTTGCCCACCACTTGCCGCTGGTGTTACAGCACTAAAGAAAAATCCTATTAACGCATATTTGATGTCTTGTAAAAATGTTGTTTCTTCATTCAAATTTTTTAATGTTCTTCTTATATTTACTGCCTCTAATACAATATAAATAAACATACATAATATTCCTATAAGTACAAATTCAACTTTTGCTGAAGATATTATTTTCAATATTTCCATTGGATTCTGATCTTTTAATAATATATAAAATGTTAATGCTATTAAAATTATAAATATTAATGCATTTCTAAATACTTTACCCTTTTTCTTCATTTTTTTCTTCTTTCCTTTATAAATATTATCATAAATGTATTTTTTTATCAATATTTATGATTTTTTTTAATAAAATGTTAATTTCTTATAATTTTTCTAAGTATTTTTCCTTCATTTTTCTTGATGAATGTACATATCTATTTAATGTAATATCTACAGTAGCATGTCCTAATATTTCACTCAATGATTTTATATCCATTCCAACTTCTATACAATTTGTTGCAAAAGTGTGTCTTAAAACATGAAAATTATATTCTTTTACTTTACTACTTTTTAACATGTTTTTATAATAATTTTGATAAACTCTTGGCTCTATATAAATTCCATCTGCTCCTGTCAAAAAGAAATCTTTTTCTGAAAACCCCTTTCTTATTTTGTTTAATTCTCCATAAATCTTGGAATTTAATGGTATACATCTTATAGAATTTTCTGTTTTAGGCTTATCTATAATTATTTTAGTTTTCTTATTTTCAGTATCATATACTCTTTGTAAAGTTTTCTTTACATATATATTTTTTTCTTTTAAATCAATGTTTTCCCATTTTAAAGCACAAATTTCTCCTATTCTTAACCCTGTATTTAAACTTAATAAGATTCCGAGTGATTTTAAAGTATTTTCTTTTAAACAATACTTTTCTAATCTTATTCTTTCTTTTGATGATAATATTTTTATTTCTTTCTTTTCTAATTTTGGGATATTCATTCTTTTATATTTTAATTTGCAATCATTTTCTTCTTCATAATATTTTAAAATTGCTTTTAATACACAAATTATGTCTCTTATTGTTTTTGATGCTAACTTTTTGGTTAATTCTTGTATATATTGATTATAATCTTTTATTTTTTCTATATTTTGTTCTCCAAATCCTTTATTTAGATATTTTTCTATTATAAATTTATAATTGTAATATGTTGAGTTTTTAATTGAATTTTTCTTATATTCTAACCATTCATTTGCTACTTTTCTAAATTTATTTTCTCCTTTTATACTTCTTTTGATTCTTCTTATTATTTGCATTTCTTTTGTTTCTCCTTTTTATTTATATTATAATATTAAAGGAGTTTGTAGAAAGCTATTTGAGTATGTTTTTTTTACTTTTTATATAATATAATGGGAGTATAAAACTATACTCCCATTATATTATATCCGTTATCTGCATAAATAACTTGACCTGTAACTGCTTCTGACATAGAACTTAATAAAAATGTAGCTACATTTCCAACTTGTACAGTTGTAACATTTCTGTGTAAAGGAGCCTTTTGTTCTACTACATTTAATATTGAACTAAAATCTTTTATTCCCTTTGCTGATAATGTTTTTATTGGTCCTGCTGATACTGCATTAACTCTTATATTTTCTTTTCCTAAATTTTCTGCTAAATATCTAACACTAGATTCTAATGCTGCTTTAGCAATTCCCATTACATTATATCCTTCTAATACTTTTGTTGAACCATGATATGTTAATGTAATTAAACTTGCATTTTCATTTAGCATATCTAATTCTTTTGCCATTCTTGCAATTAATACAAATGAATATGCACTAACATCACAAGCATGTGCAAATCCTTCTTTACTTGTATATATAAAATCATTATGCAAATCTTCTGTATTTGCATGTGCTATTGCATGTACTATTCCATCTATTTTTCCATTTTCTTCTTTTATTTTTGTAAATGTCTCTCTTACTTTTTCATCTTCTGAAGCACCATTTAATACATATGCTTTACTTCCTTTAAATTCTGATACAAGTTCTTCTATTTTTTCTTTGTTTTCTTCTCCCATATATGTAAATAATAATTGTGCTCCATTTTCATAAGCTGATTTTGCTATTCCAAATGCTATACTCCATTTGTTTCTTATTCCCATTATTAATATTTTTTTACCTTCTAATAACATTTCTTTTTTTATAGTTTATAAAATTTGTGTATAATTCCTTTCTATTGGACGATTATTTAAACACAAACAAACTATTTTCCTCCTTTTTATAATATTTGAAATTCTCCCATATTTCTAAACTTTTGGTATCTTTCTTCTTTTATATCTTCTGGTTTCATTTTAGCATATTTTTTTATTGCTTTCAAAATTTCATTTTTCAAATTTTGGCTAACAACTTCACAAGCTTCACTTTCTTCAATTTCTGGTTCTTTTATTATTTCATCAATTACATTCATTTTTTTTAAATCTTTGGCTGTTAATTTCATTTTTTCTGCCGCTTCTTTTGCTCTTGAAGCATCTTTCCATAATATACTTGCATATCCTTCTGGTGAAAGAATTGAATATATAGCATTTTCAAGCATTAATACCTTGTTTCCAAGTCCTAATGCTAAAGCTCCTCCACTTGATCCTTCTCCAATAATAATACTAATTGTTGGAACTGTTAAACTTGCCATTTCTAACATTGAACTTGCAATTGCTTCACCTTGTCCTCTTTCTTCTGCTCCAATTCCTGGATATGCCCCTTTTGTATCTATAAAAGTAATTACAGGTCTATGAAATTTTTCTGCTTGTTTCATAAATCTTATTCCTTTTCTATAGCTTTCTGGATTTGGCATTCCAAAATTTCTTTCAATATTTTCTTTTGTTGTTCTTCCTTTTTGTTCTGCTATAATTGTAAAATTTTGATTACCAATTCTTGCAAGTCCACAAACTATTGCTTTATCATCTTTAAATTGTCTATCTCCATGTAATTCAATAAATTCATCAAATATTTTTTCTATATAATCTAATGATGTTTTTCTTTTAGGATTTCTTGCAATTTCTACTTTTTCATAAGCATCCATTTTATCTTTCCTTCCTTAAAATCTGATTTATTCTCACACAATTCGAATTATCTGTCATCAATAAAAAATTCTAACTTTTATTATATATATTATTTATTTAATTGTATTAGATTTGATAATGTATTTTTCAAATCTTTTCTTTCAACAATTTTATCTATAAATCCATGTTCTAATAAAAATTCTGCTGTTTGAAATCCTTCTGGTAATTTCTCTCCAATAGTTTGTTCAATAACTCTTTGACCAGCAAATCCTATCATTGCACCTGGTTCTGCTAAAATTATATCTGCTATACTTGCAAAAGATGCTGTTACACCTCCATAAGTTGGATCTGTTAAAACAGATATATATAATAATCCTGCTTCATTTAATTTAGATATAGCTGATGTTGTTTTTGCCATTTGCATTAATGACATTATTCCTTCTTGCATTCTTGCACCACCAGAAACGCAAAATATTATTATTGGAAGTTTTAATTCTATTGCTTTTTCTATTGAATATGTAATCTTTTCACCAACAACTACTCCCATACTTCCCATCAAAAATCCACTATCCATTACACATATTACAACATCTTCACCATTTATTTTTCCTTTTCCTGCACTTACTGCTTCCTGCAATCCTGTTTTTTCTCTTAAAGCTTTTATCTTTTTAGGGTAATCTTCTAAGTTTAATGGATTTGTTGTATCTATATTTAAGTCAAATTTTTGATATGTTCCTTCATCAATTATACTTTCAAGCCTTCTATTTATATGCATTCTAAAATATCCACCACAATTAGGACAAATATTCATGTTTTCTCTGATTGTTTCTTTATAAATTATTTCTTTACATTTATCACATTTTACCCATTTTCCAACAGGTATATCAACTTTGTTTTCTTTTCTTTTGGCAGTAGGTTCTCTTTTTTTTATTTTGTCTACTATCATATTTAACCTCTTTCAATAAAATTATTTCTTCAATATTTCTTTTTCAATAAAAGAAGTATCAAAATTTCCCCTAATAAAATTTGGATTTTTAATTATTTTAAATAAAAAGTCTATATTTGTATCAACACCTTCAATCACAGTTTCTTCCAATGCTCTTTTCATTTTGCTAATTGCTTCATTTCTACTATCTCCATGTGTTATTATTTTGGCTATCATTGAATCATATGTTGGTGGAATTGTATATCCTTCATATATTGCTGTATCTATTCTTACACCATTACCTCCTGGTAAGTTTAATCCTGTAATTGTTCCTGGACATGGCATAAAATTCTTACTAGGATTTTCTGCATTTATTCTACATTCCATACTATATCCTCTAAATTCAACATCTTTTTGTTTTAATTTTAATGTTTCACCTGCTGCTATTTTTATTTGTTCTTTTACTATGTCTATACCTGTTCTTTCTTCTGTTATTGGATGTTCTACTTGAATTCTTGTATTCATTTCCATAAAATAAAAGTTTTTATCACTATCCACTAAAAATTCTATTGTTCCACAACTTGTATATCCTGCAACTTTAGCTGCTTTTACTGCCGCTTCTCCCATTTTATTTCTTAATTTATCATCTATTGCTGTTGATGGTGTTTCTTCTAATACTTTTTGATTTCTTCTTTGAATTGAACAATCTCTTTCTCCTAAATGTATTACATTTCCATGTTCGTCTGCTAATATTTGAATTTCTACATGACGAGGATTTTTTATGAATTTTTCCATATATATTTCATCATCATTAAAAGATATTTTTGCTTCTTGTTTTACTATATTATAATTTTTTTCTAGTTCTTCAGAATTATTTGCAATTCGTATTCCCTTTCCACCACCACCAGCTGCTGCTTTTAGCATAACAGGATATCCTATTTTTTCAGCTGTTTTTATTGCATCTGTAAGCCCTGTAACACTTCCTTTTGAACCTGGTATTACTGGAACTCCTGCAGATTCCATTAATTTTTTTGCATTTGATTTATTTCCTAATAATTCTATTACTTGATATTTAGGTCCTATGAATTTTATATTTGATTCTTCACATATTTTTGCAAATTGACTGTTTTCTGATAAAAACCCAAAACCTGGATGTATTCCATCTGCCCCTGTAATATGTGCTGCCTCTATTATGTTTTTGAAATTCAAATAACTTTTATTTGAGCTTGCTGGGCCTATACAAATTGCTTCATCTGCAAGTTTTGTATGCATTGCATCTTTATCTATTTCTGAATATACTGCTACTGTTTTTATATTCATTTCTTTACATGCTCTTATTATTCTGACTGCTATTTCTCCTCTATTTGCAATTAATATCTTGTTCATTTATATTCCCATCCTTTTCTCTATTGTTTCAAGTTCACACATATTAACAATTTTTTATTTGTTATCAACTACTGCAAATGTTAATTCACCTTTTGCTACAATTTTACCATCAACTGTGGCTATTGCTTCTCCAATTCCAATTGGACCTTTTCTTTTTATAATTTTTACTTCTAATTTTAACTTATCTCCTGGAACAACCATTTTTTTGAATTTCATTTTGTCTATTCCACCAAATAAAGCATTTTTCCCTTTATTTTCTTTCATACTTAATATTGCAATTGCTCCTGCTTGTGCTAGACTTTCTGTTATTAATACACCTGGCATTATTGGATTTCCAGGAAAATGTCCTTTAAAGTACCATTCTTCTTCATTTACATATTTATATGCTACTGCACTTTCTCCTGGTATATATTCTTCTACCTCATCTATCATTAAAAATGGTTCTCTTTGTGGTATTATTTCTTTTATTTGCTCTTTATTTAACATCTTTATTTTCCTTCCTTTTATTTTATCTTAAATAATGGCTTTCCATATTCAACCATTTCTCCATCTTTAACAAGTATTTCTGCAATTTCACCATCAAATTCACATTCTATTTCATTCATTAATTTCATTGCTTCTATAATACATAAAATATCACCTTTTTTTACTTTTTTTCCAATCTCTACATAAGGATTTGAATTAGGATCTGGTTTTAAATAAAATGTTCCAACCATTGGTGATTTCACAATTTTGCAATTATCTTCTTGTGTTTCAGTTTCTACAATTTCATTTACTTCTTTTTGTTCAATATGTTGTATATTTTTTTCTTGTAATTTTTCAACTACTTTTACTTCTTTTTTCATTCCAATTTTAGTTCCATCTGGAAAATCTATTGAAATCTCTGTTAATTTAGAATTCCCCATGTCATCAATTAATTTTTTTATATCTTCATAATTCATTTTTATATTCCTTTCTGTCAGCAATATTACTCATATTTTTTTAAAATAATACTTGCATTATGTCCTCCAAATCCTAAGGAGTTTGACATTGCAATATTTATCTTTTCATTTCTTACTTCATTTGGAACTATATCTAAATCACATTCTTCATCTTTTTCTTTATAATTAATAGTTGGTGGAACTTTTCCTTGCTCAATTGCTTTTGTACAGAAAATTGCTTCTACTCCACCTGCAGCTCCTAATAAATGACCTGTATTTCCTTTTGTTGAACTTATCATTACTTTTGAACTATATTCTCCTAATGCTTTTTTTATTGCCATTGTTTCGCAAGAATCATTTAAATGTGTTGAAGTTCCATGTGCATTTATATAATTTATATCTTCTGGTTTTATTTTTGCATCTTCTATTGCTCTTGTCATAGCCCTTGCTGCACCTTCTCCATCAGGAGCTGGTGATGTTATATGATAAGCATCTGATGTTGCACCATATCCAATTATTTCAGCATATATTTTTGCCCCTCTTTTTTGTGCATGTTCTAGTTCTTCTAAAACTAAAACACCTGCACCTTCTCCCATTACAAATCCACTTCTTTCTTTATCAAATGGAATACTTGCTCTTGTTATATCTGTTGCACTTGATAATGCTTTCATATTTTCAAATCCTGCAATTCCAATTTCACATATTGATGCTTCTGAACCACCTGCTATTATTACATCCTCTGAACCATATTTTATTGTTTTATATGCTTCTCCTATTGCATGTGTTGATGATGCACAAGCTGAAAGTATTGAAATTGATTCCCCTTTTGCACCTAATTCAATTGCAACATTTCCTGCTGGCATATTTGCAATTGACATTGGAATAAACATTGGTGAAATTCTATTATGTCCTTTTGTACAATTTATTGTACATTGTTCTTGAATTGTGCTTAACCCTGCAATTCCTGAACTTACAAATACTCCTACTCTTTCAAAATCTGTATTTTCTTTTGTAATTCCACTATCTTTAAAAGCTTCTCTTGAAGCTATAATTGCAAATTGTGAACTTCTATCTAATCTTTTTGATTGTTTCAAATCAAAATATTCTTGTGATTCATAATTTTTAACTTCTGCATCTACTTTTGTTTTAAATGTAGAATTATCAAATAAAGAAATATTATCAATTCCACATTTTTTATTTAATATACTATTCCACGATTCATTTACATCTTTTCCTATTGGAGTTATTGCTCCAAGTCCTGTAATTACTACTCTTCTTTCCATATCTTTCTCTCCTATTTTTTTACTTATTTTATTTGAATAATAATTAAATTTTGACGAACACTGAGACTGTTAAGGCTTGCTTGTTACAGCCTCAGTATGTGTTAACTGAAAATTGTAATTATTATTCAAATTACATAAGCATACCACCATCAACATTAATAACTTGCCCAGTAATATAAGAACTATCATCAGAAGCTAAAAACTTAACAACATTAGCAACATCTTGAGTAGTTCCCATTCTTTTCAAAGGAATATTTTTGGCAATTTCCTGTTTAACATCATCTTTTAAAACATCAGTCATATTTGTTTCAATAAAACCAGGAGCAACAGCATTTACTAAAATATTTCTTGAAGCAATCTCTTTAGCTAAACTCTTTGTAAATCCGATAATTCCTGCTTTTGATGCAGAATAATTTGTTTGACCTGCATTACCTGAAATTCCAACAACAGATGAAATATTAATTATTCTTCCAGAACGAGCTTTCATCATATATGGCACTACATTTTTTGTAACATTAAATGTTCCAACTAAATTAGTATCTATTACTTGTTCAAAATCTTCTTTCTTCATTCTCATAAGTAACATATCTTTTGTAATTCCTGCATTATTTACTAATACATCTATTTGTCCAAATCTTTCTATTACTTGTTTTACAAAGTTTTCACAATCTTCAAAATTTGCAACATCACCTTTTACTGCTAGAATTTGAACTCCAATTTTTTCAATTTCTTTTTTGGTATTTTCTAGTTCTTCATTTTCTTTTCTATAATTTAATGCAATATTATAACCTTGTTTTGCTAATGTTATTGCTATTTGTTTGCCTATTCCTCTTGTTGCACCTGTTATTAATGCACACTTATCCATTTTCTTCCACCTTTCTTATTGAAAAATAATTAATTTTTTTCCAAAACTTGATATAAAACGTTTTTCAATGTTTCCACATCTGTCACATTAAAAATCCTAATCTCTTTATCTGTTTTAATCTTTTTAGCAAATCCAGACAATGTCTTACCTGGGCCTATTTCAATGAAAATATCAACACCAAGTTTAATCATATTTTCTAAACTCTTTGAAAATCTTACTGGACTTATTATATGTTTGGCTAAAATATCTTTCATATCATCATTTTCTGTATAAACTTCAGCATCTATATTTTTAATAACTTTTGAATCTCCATTATTAAATTTTATTTTATCTAATTCTTTTCTTAATTCATCAGATGCTTTTTGTAATTTTATAGTATGAAAAGGACCTGATGTTTTTAATTCAATAACTCTTCTAGCACCATATTGTTTAGCTATATTTTCTGCTTCTTTTATTCCATCTTTATCACCTGAAATTACAATTTGACCTGGGCAATTAAAATTTACTGGTACTGCAAATCCATTTTGAACTTTTGAACATACTTCTTCAACTTCATTTTCTCCCATTCCAAGTATAGCTGACATTAGCCATTCACCATCAGGAACTAAATTTTGCATATATTCTCCACGTTTTTGAACTAATTTTACTCCATCTTCAAAATTTAATATTCCACTATATATTAGTGCAGAATATTCACCAAGACTTAAACCTGCTGATATTTCTGCTTTAATTCCATTTTTATTAAGTATTTCTAATATTGCTAAACTCATTGTTAAAATACAAATTTGAGTATTTTTAGTTTGATTTAACTCTTCTTCAGGGCCTTCAAATGATATCTTTTTCACATTTACTCCTGTCAAATTTTCTACTCTATCATATATATTTCTAACTTCCTCATATTTCTCATATAAATCTTTTCCCATTCCAACATATTGTGAACCTTGACCTGGGAACAAAAATCCTATTTTCATATTATTCTTCTATCCTTTTCATTAATCTTTTTTCAAATATTTTGCAAAATTCATTTACAATAAATAAATTATCAACATCTATGTTAAATTCTTTTTTAATTGATGTTGCAATATTTCTTATATCATCACTAAAGTTCTTCCCATTAGTATTTATGCCTATTCCTACAACTATATATTTCGTTTTTTGTCCAACAATTTTAGATTCTGTTAATATTCCACCAACTTTTTTTCCATTATAATAAATATCATTTGGAGCTTTTATTTGAAGATTTATTCCATATTTTTCTTCAAAAATTTGTATTAATATTTGTGCAATTTCTATTGTTATCCCTTCAATTTTTTGTGGCTTACACTCTGTTTCAATATAAAATGAAAATGCAATATTATTTTCATTACCTGTATGCCAAACTCTACCATGTGTTCCTTTTCCATTTGTTTGTCTATTTGCCATTATAATTGTTCCATTTTGTATTTTACATTTTTCTATTCTTCTATGTATTTCTGTTTGTGTAGAGTCAATTTCTTCATAATTTTCAAATACATTACCTAAAATTTGTGTTGTCATTATAACTCCTTAATTATTTGTTCTAAATTTTTTTCTCTTTTAATTTTATTTGTTGTAGTTTTTATTAATGGTTTGTCTGAAATAATAATTCCTCTAATTGCTTTATAATGTGGCATTGTTTTATTTATTGATTTTATTTTTTCATTAAAATATTCTTTTATTTCAGTTTCTGTTTTTCCTTCAAAACTTTCTTTGTTATAAACAATTTTTACAAAAATCTTTATATCATTTGGATCTTTTGAAATTGGTTTTCCAAAAATAAATGATTCTTCTACACCATCTTCTTTATTAATTAATGTTTCCATTTCTTCTGGAAAAATATTTTTGCCATTTTTTAATACAATTACACTTTTCTTTCTTCCACAAATAAATATATAACCCTCTTCATCAATTCTTGCTAAATCACCAGTTTGAAACCATCCATCTTTTAATACTTTTTCTGTTGCTTCTTTGTTTTCATAATATTCAAGCATTACATTAGGTCCTTTTACTGCTAATTCTCCAATTCCATCTTTATTTATATCTAATAATTTTACTTCATCACTTGGAACACATTTTCCAATAGAGCCTGTTTTATGATATTTTTTATTTCCTATTGCAACAACTGGTGATGTCTCTGTTAATCCATATCCTTGAACCATATTAAATCCAAGCCTTCTAAATTTTTCTTCAATACTTGGTTCTAAACTTGCAGCACCACTTATAAATAGTTTTATATTTCCCCCAAGTAAATCATGTATTTCTTTAAATACTTCTTTTTTCTTTTCCATACTTGAATCTTTATATTTTTCTTCATCTTTAAGTATTTGTTCAACTTTTCCTTGTTTTTCCAAGTGCTTTTTTATTATTTTGAATAATCTTTCATATATTGCTGGAACAGATGCCATTACAGAAACCTTATATTCAGCTAAGTTTTCTGGAATATGTCTAATTCCATCACAAAATACTGTTTCAGCTCCAACATATAGTGAAAATAAAAATCCAACTGTACATTCAAATACATGATGTAATGGTAAAAATGATAAAAACACATCTGATGAATTTACATCTAATATTGATGATATATCCATTAAATTTGAGCAGATATTTTTATGTGAAAGTGCCACTGCTTTTGATATTGATGTTGTTCCAGATGTAAATAACATTATACTCATTTTTTCATTATCAATTTTTGCATTTGTAAAACTTGTATCTCCAGATTTTACTAGTTGTATTCCTTCTGATATAAGTCTTTTTTGTGATATGATTCCATCATTATCATTTTCTAAATCCATTGAAATAATATATTTTAATTTTGTCTTTTTTAATATTTCGACATATTTTTGTGAACATATTATTGCTTCTGCTTTTGATCTTTCAATTAAACTTTCTAATTCATTTTCTGGTAATGATTTGTCTAATGGTACTACTGTTCCTGTCCCACAAACTATTGATAAATACGCTATTTCCCATTCATATCTATTTTCACCTATTACAGCTATTCTTTTATCTTTTAATCCCATATCTATCAATTTTGTTCCAAGCCCATCAACCATTTTCCTTACTTCACTATGTGTAATTTCTTTATATTCATTTTCTTGTCTTATTTTATATGCTATTTTTTCACCATATTTTTCTCCTGATTTTTTTAGCATATCTTTTAAATCTGTTATTTCTATATATTTATATAATCTTTCCATTCTTTTTCCTTATTTTCTTAATTTTGTTTTGGTTTCGTTTGTAAACCTTATATATTTATACCATTTTTTTGATGTTTTTTGATTATACTGGGAGGTCAGTACAATTTAGTATTTTAAAACAATTTTCTTACCATTGACATTTTTTTATAATTATGCTAATATAATTATAGCAATTGCAAACGAAGTCTTAAAAGATTGCACATAAAAAGACTAAGAACCTCCAATTCTTAGTCTTTTCTTTATGCTATTTGCTCAAATACTTTATTATGTAATAAACTATTATGAGTTTTAGCAAATCTACGAAGTCTTTCAATGACTGCACCTCCTTTCTACCTTTGGGCGAAAGGCATATTTAATATATACTCAACCATAGATTTTGTCAACAAATTTCGTCATACATAATTTGACATTATATATCAAAAAAACACTTCAAACGAAGTGTTTTTTACTATTATTTAACTAAATATATATTACAAGCATTTAATCCTTTAATCCATTTCCATTCATTTAATCCTGTTGCATTTTTTATTTTTTCCATCATTTCATCATTATTTTGCCCACCATTTATAAATACTAAAATTCCATTTGATAAATCTTTACCATTCAAAATTTTATTTATATTTTCATCTGTACATTCTACATCTTTAGCTATATATGAATTATCTAACTTTGAAAATAACAATATATCATCTAAAAATCTATTTTCATTAGAATTAAACATATAAATTGTTGGAACATTCAATTCATTTTGAACCTCTTCTACAATATCTCTTTTATCTAAAAATTCTTCTTCTGGCTCCATCTTAAATATTATAGGTGTTATCAATATAATTGCTAAACATACTGCCAAAACTCTAAATACATTTTTTTCATTAAAAATATTTTCCAAAACATTTTCTAATAAATATATAATTAATATAAATACTAATCCACATACTGGCATTATATATCTTAATTCAATCCAAGGGGCTGATAATGAAACTAATAAAGTATAAAATGCTGTTGGAATTGCTATATATTTTATATACTGATTTTTGTTCTCAAATATTTTCTTTTTATTTGCCTTTTTATAAATTCCTAATCCAACTATCAATGCTAGTAAAATAAATAACAATCCATTAAATGCGTGTCTATTAAATTTCTTTATATACATCTTTATGCTTTTTAAAAACTCTGAAATTTGAGTTAATTTGCTTAAGGCTCCTTGTCCTCTATATCCAAAAAATAAATGTTTTATTGAATATGGGAAAATTATTAAAGATGTTACACCTGCTATACACATTGTTACTATATATGCAATTAATTCTTTATATCTTTTTTCTTTTATATATTTTATTGCAAACATTATAAACATCATTGCTAAATAAAATAAATAATAATAATGTGTTAATGAACCTGCAAGTGCTGAAATTCCTATAAATATTAATAACTTATAATCTATTTCTTTCTTCTCTAATAGCATTAAGTGTAAATATGTTGTAATCAATACATTTAGTGTTGATAATGCATACATTCTTATATATATTACATTTGTTATTGATGCTAATACAAGTGATGATACCATAGCTATAATTGCAGATTTTTCTTTATATTTGTATTTGTCTTTTAATATTTTGTTTAGTATCAAATACATAAATATTGTTACAAATGCATATATTATCATATTTATTATTATTCCTGGCCATTTTGAATAACTATTTTTATGGAATCCCATTGCAAATCTTAATATTAAATAATATAAAGGTGGATGAACATCATTTTTTTGATTTTCATATACTTGTTTATATTGACCAATTTCATCATCATTTACACATAGATAATCTTCATAATATTTTCCATCATGCCATATATTATAAAAGTTTTCATTATCTTGTATTTCAACTTTATCATAACTTGCAAGACCTAATGAATATGCTTCGTCCATATGAATATATGATTTATTTGCTCCTACTATTATAAATATTATCGTCTGTATTATTAATATTATTGATATAATTATTTTTTCATATTTCTTTTTCTCCATCTTTTATTTTCCTCCTTTTGTAAGTCATTCTAATTTTAACATATGAAAATAAAAATCTCAACAAATATTTATTAATATTTTTTCCAAATTTAGACTTGTTAAAATTAACTAACAAATAGCACAAAGTGGCACTTATCCTTTACAGGAAAGTGCCACTCTTTACTTATTTTATACTTTTGTTGTATTCTTATTTTCTTTTTCAGCCATCTTTTTTTCTTTTTGCTTAATTTTCAAGTTGTCTTTAGCTACTGTCATAAGAAGTTTAATTCTATTTGTCTGATTTGCTTCACTTGCACCTGGATCATAATCAACTGGTACAATATTTGCATCTGGGAACATATCTCTGATAGTTTTTATTACACCTTTACCAACAACATGATTTGGTAAACACGCAAATGGTTGAACACAAACTATATTTTGAATACCATTTTCCATATATTCAAGCATTTCAGCCGTCAAGAACCAACCTTCACCTGTTTGATTTCCTGTTGATAAAACTGATTTTACATTATCTGCTAAATGCCAAATATCACAAGTTGGTAAATATCCTTTTTTAGATTTTTCTAATGCTTTTTTAGCATCTTTTTCAAATGAATTTATCAATTTTATTGCAACATCAAATAACATTGATTTCAATCCATTATTTTTTAATAATTGATGTGATATTACTCCATTTGCTGCAACATATTTAACAAATCCCATAAAGTCTGGTAAAACAACTTCTGCACCTTCTTTTTCCAATAAATTTGCTACATAATTATTTCCAAATGGATGATATTTAATTAAGATTTCTCCTACTATTCCTACTTTTGGCTTTTCTTTTCCTTGCTTCCATTCAATTTTTTCAAAATCATCAACCATCTGATATATACTTTTTGAAAATTCTTTTGAATTACTATTTATTGCAAGTTTTTTTGCTTTTTCCATCCATTCTGCAAATAATTTATCTGTCTCACCTTTATTTTTTTCATAAGCTCTATTTTTATATAACATTTTTTGTAATAAATCTGCATAAACCATTGATTTTAATAGTTTTTCAACTAATGGTAATGTTAGCTTAAATCCCGGATTTTTCTCCATTCCAACAACATTAAATGAAATTACTGGAACTTGTCCAAATCCTGCATCTTTTAGAGCTTTACGAATAAATCCTATATAATTTGTTGCTCTACATCCTCCACCTGTTTGTGACATTATTAATGCTGTTTTATTTACATCATATTCTCCAGATTCTAATGCTTCTATCATTTGTCCTGTTGTTATAATTGAAGGATAACAAGCATCATTATTTACATATTTCAAACCTGTTTCAATTGTATTTTGTGTACATTCTCTTAAAAGTTTTGCTTTATATCCTTCACTTTGCAAAACTGGTTCAATAAAATCGAAATGAATTGGTGCCATTTGTGGAATTAAGATTACATATTCTTTTTTCATTTCTTCTGTAAATGGATTTTTCTTTAAGAAATATTCACCTGTTTCTTTTTCTTCTTTTTTATTATTTAATCTTTTATTAATACTTGCAAGTAATGAACGTAAACGAATTCTTACAGCTCCTAAGTTATTTACTTCATCAATTTTTATTAATGTATACATTTTTCCAAAACTTGTTAGAATTTCTTCAACTTCGTCTGTTGTAACAGCATCAACTCCACAACCAAACGAATTTATTTGAACAAGCTCTAAATTATCATGCCTACCTACAAAATCTGCTGCTGCATATAATCTCGAATGGAACATCCATTGGTCAACAACACGAAGTGGTCTTTCTGGTAATGTTTTATCTGCCACACTATCTTCTGTTAATACACACATTCCTAAACTTGTTATTAATGTATCTATTCCATGATTTATTTCTGGATCTACATGATATGGTCTTCCTGCTAATACAATTCCTTTTAAATTATTTTTTTCAATATATTCAATTGTTTCTTTTCCTTTATCATGTATATCTTGTCTACATTTTTGATATTCTTGTTGAGCTTTTTCTATTGCATTTTTTAATTCTTTTTTGTTAAAATTATATTCTTTAAATTCAGGTAATTCCATCATTCTTTTTAATAATGCTTTTGATTCAAATGGTAAAAATGGGTTTATGAATTTAATATCTTCACTTTTTAATTCTTCAATATTATTTTTTAATACTTCTGAATAAGATATTACAATCGGACAATTATATCTATTATTTGCATCTTCATACTCTTTTCTTGAATATGGTATACATGGATAAAATATTGTTTTAATTCCATTTTGTATTAGACTTATAACATGTCCATGTGATAATTTTGCTGGATAACATACAGATTCAGATGGCATTGATTCAATACCTTTTTCATATATCTTTCTTGTACTTTTTTCTGATATTATTACTCTAAATCCTAAATTTGTGAATAATGTAAACCAGAATGGATAGTCTTCATACATATTTAAAACTCTTGGAATTCCTATTGTTCCTCTTGGTGCATCTTTTTCTTCTAATGGTGTATATCCAAATATTCTATCATATTTATATTTTACTAAGTTTGGTAAATCTTTGTGTGAATTTACTATTCCTTCACCTTTTTCACATCTGTTTCCAGATATATGTCTTTTTCCATTACTAAATCTATTTATTGTTAATTGACAATGATTTTCACATCCATTACATCTTGTATGTGTTACTTTTATGTCTAATTTATCAATTTCTTCAATTGTTGCAAGTGTTGAATGATATTCCATGTCCATATTTGCTTCATATTGTTCACATGCAAGTAATGCCATACCATAAGCTCCCATAAGTCCTGCTATATCTGGTCTTATTACATTTCTTCCAACAATTAATTCAAATGCTCTTAATACTGCTTCATTATAGAAAGTTCCACCTTGTACAACAATATGACTTCCTAATTTTTTTACATCTCTTATTTTCATTACTTTTTGTATTGCATTTTTTATTACTGAATATGATAAACCTGCTGATATGTCTCCAACTGAATATCCTTCTTTTTGTGCTTGTTTTATTTTTGAATTCATAAATACTGTACATCTAGAACCTAAATCTACTGGATTTTGTGCTTCTAATGCTTCTTTTACAAATTCTTCTATATTTAAGTTCAAACTTTTAGCAAATGTTTCAATAAATGAACCACATCCTGATGAACAAGCTTCATTTAACATTATATTGTCTATTGTGTTATTTTTTAGTTTAATATATTTCATGTCTTGGCCACCAATATCAACAATACTTGTTACTTTAGGTTCGAATT
>ENA-ORNP01000946-ORNP01000946.1-human-gut-metagenome-genome-assembly--contig:-NODE-946-length-32316-cov-3.990949_pt1 | contig 32316 bp, 25 predicted proteins | sample MGYA00242119_ERZ509030 | MGnify/ENA primary metagenome ERZ509030 (study PRJEB26280, sample SAMEA2338708) | human gut metagenome | biome: human gut; feature: human-associated habitat; material: faeces... | reverse complement strand
TCCAGTCGTAATCGCAACGTCAACCATTGCCTTGCAGGAGCAGCTTCTGAGCGATATGGAGCTGCTGAAGAAATGGTTACGCCTTGATCCTGACCTCATTTTGGCGAAGGGGAAGAACCACATTTTTGTCTCCAAGATGTGAGTCTTAAGTTTACGATACAAGTGCAGCAAAAAAAGAAGTGACTCAAGGCGGAAGAACTCCCAAAATGGTGTTTGCGAACAACCAAGAAGGAGGCCTAGCCATGAGCCACTATAGATATCTTAGCATAGAAGAACGGGAAAAACTATGCCTGACAAGAGGACTGGGGGCGAAGCTATGTGAGATTGCCCAGGAACTTGGGCGTGCTGTGTCAACGATCAGTCGGGAACTGAAAAAATAAGCAGGTACGGCAGCCATATAGCCCATCACAGGCATAGAGGAACTATGAAAAAAGATGAAAGGGTCGGAAACATATTCTTTGTGATCCCGAAAAACAGAAGTATGTTCGCCGCTTCATTCAAGAGGGCCATTGGTCTCCTGAGCAACTATCGAACCGGTTGAAGTTGGAATCCGCAGAGGTACAGATCGGCTATGCGGCCATCTATCGCACGCTCAAAGCCTGGGTATTTGACTGGAACAAGCGGGCAATCAGCAGGAGTAAAAAGCAGGCGCTCGCCTATCATCTTCGACGCAAGGGGAAAAACGAGGTAAGAAGTGGGATAAACGCCGGCAAGGCCCCCATTTTTGTGATGCCGGATACATGACCGCCCATTCGCAGCCAATGACCGCAGCGAATTGGGAGATTTTGAGTCGGATATCGCTGTGGGCAAGCGCGGAGAAGCATGTCTCTTATCTCTGGTAGACGGGAATCTAGGTTTAACCCTGGCCGTCAAGTTGCCCCGAGGAATAGCGCAGGCAGCCCGTGACACTATGACTGTTCTGCTTGGCAGTTTACCTCCAAACACGGTGAAAGCATCACGCCTGACTGTGGGGCTGAGTTCTCACTCTATCAGGATGTCTCTAATGCTCTCAGCAATGTCCCGTTTTACTTTGCCGACCCTCACTCTCCACGGCAACGCGGCACCAATGAAAATACAAATGGCCTGCTCCGTGAATTCCTGCCCAAAGGTTCCGATTTCGCTCTTGTTTTACCGGATACCATTGACCGCTTCATTTTCCTGTTAAATCTGTGCCCTCGAAAATGCCTTGCCTGTCGTTCCCGGCTGAGATATTTTTCTCGACGCTGTTGCACTTGACTTGATAACTTGCCTTTTTAGGTTTGACTTCTATATAGCCAGTCTTACAGATGCTCGACCATTGTTAGAAAGCTAAATATTCTGCTGCAAATCTCAACAAGTGGTTTAGAAAAGGTTGGAATGCTCTACTCCGCCGAGTTTTTCTTCAATGCTTTAGATGGTTCTCAGCGTTAGCCTGAGCAAAACGAAAGCAAATAAATGCTTCAGCGCACAACTGTTGTATGTGGCGGGGAAGATGCAGCTGACTACAGGCGGAAAGAACTTTTATGCCGGTCCCGTTGCTGCAGGATGTGCAGAGCCTCACAGGCAGCACGGCAGGCCCGACGCTCGCTGCTGTCATCCGTGGACCAGGTGTTGTCTAGGCGGTTTGTAATGACAGAGAGAATGGAGGCCATACGCATATTGTGGAGGTATCCCACCACAAATTGTCCGGCTGAGTCTGTATCGATGTTGGTCACACGTGCTTGGCGCAGATCGTCAATTAAGTGCTGGGCGGAGGAGGGCCAATAGCCCTGTTCGCTAAGTTTTCGCCCCTGGCCGATATACAGGGAGGAAGGGCTGTACATGATTCCATATCCGTAACGAAATCCCAGATGCTCGCAGGCTTCGCCCAGAGCATTTACCACGTCCAGATTAGCCACAGCAGGAAAGCTTCGATCGATATAACAATCGCTGGTACCGTCAGCCCGGATAGCAGCCACTGGAATGATCAGGTCTCCCGGGGCAAAGCGGGGGCTGATGGAGCCGGTAGTGCCGATGCGGATGGCGGTTTCCACCCCAATGTTGCACAGCTCGTGGATACAGATTTCTGCACTGGTAGTACCGATGCCAGTGGAGACACAGCCAATTTCAGTACCCTGATATCGGCCACGGGCGGAGCGGAACTCTCGGTTATATTTCAGACAGGCTCCCTCCTCCAGCACGTCGAGTACCAGGTCAACCCGCTGAGGAGAGCCGGGAAGCAGCACACCTTTGGGCATATCGCCGGGATGGAGCTGAATGTGATATTCCTCCGCTTTGGGGCGGGGAAATTCGGTTTCCAGATGAGACATAGTATTAATACTCCTTGCAGTCAATGCCCTTTGTAGCGGGGCCGTAGGGATAGGGGTATATTTCCCCAATGGTCATCAATTCAATTTCCCCTTCTGTGGTGGCACCGATGATGCGCACATCTGGGTTATTGTCGCAAAACTCCCAAATAACCTGGCGGCACTCAGCACAGGGAACGCCGGAATAGGGGCCGTAGCATACCAGTGTGTCAATCACCCGTTCACCGTGGATGGCCATGTTCATCACGGCGTTGCGCTCGGCGTGGCAGGTGGTCTGGAGAGAGATAACCTCTACATTACACCCACCGTAGCAGGTGCCGGAAGCTGTACGGACGCTGGCCCCTACCTGGTGGTGGCTGTAGGGGGTATATGCGTTGTCCCGGTACTGCATAGCCAGCCGAACCAGGCTTTGGTCCTGTGGGGAGAGCTTGTCAAATGTAGTGATGGTCATAAAAATCCTCCTATCTACTAATCGGGACGACCGGTGTGGTCAGTGGACTTCCGCCCGCTGCCTGCCGTTCCAAAGTCCGATGCAGAAAGGAATGGCGGAGACGATCAGGCCGCCCAGGGAGCCGGGGAAAGGTTCCCCCATCAGAATGAGAATGACAGCGGTGAGTACGCCGGAGACAATGGTGAGCAACATGGCGCGGTCGGAAAGCTTCCAGTGGAAAGAACCGGCGATGACGGGCAGAAGCAGACCGGGGACATAGACGGAATAGCCATACATCAGGATCTGGGTGACACTGGGTACTTTCAGAGCCAGTACCAGGGCGATCAGTCCTACCAGCACCACAAACAGCCGGTTGACCAGTAAAGAAGAGGCCGGCTTTTCCTTTCCTGTGTTTCGCAGGACGGAGTAGACATCCTGCTCCAGGGTGGAGGAACATACCAGAAGGGTAGAACTGGCGGTGGAAACAGCCACCCCGGCAAAGGCGGCCACCAGCAAACCCAGCATCCCCTTGGGCAGGACCAGCTGGGAAAGATTGAGCATAGCGCTGGCAGGATCGGAGCCGGCAGGCAAAATAAATCTGGCCATAATACCGATGAACATAAGGATCAGGCCAAAGATAATCATCAGCAGGAAAGCGGCAGTGATATTGCCCTTGGCGGATTTCTCGTCCTTGGCCGCAAATACCCGCTGCAAGGCCATGTTATCAATAAAACCGGCGGGAGCCAGGAGCCACCAGGTAATCATAGTTCCGGCGGGCACACTGCCAAAAAGCTTGTAAAATCCGTCGATAGAAGTGGTTTGAGCCAGGGCCTCGGGCACGTCGTAGTGAAGCAGCAGTACCGCAGGGATAACAAGGCCCAGGACCACAAGAAAGAGGACTGCCTGCAGGGAATCGGTATACACTACCGCCCGGAAACCGCCCAGCAGCGTGAAGAGAACAATAATGATATAGGCCACAATCACGGCGGCAGTTCCGTTCAGGTCGGTAAAGGTGGTGATGACCAGGACAATCCCCGCCACTTGACCGGCGGTCCAAGCCAGATAATTCCACACGGTCACTAGGGAGGCAGCCACACGGACAGCCTTGGAGGAGTGGTTCACATCCACTACGTCGGGAAGAGTAACGTGCATTCTTCGACGAAGCAGCTTTGCCATGGTCATACCCATAATAAACACACCAATGGGGAAAGTAGCCCACCACCACCAACCGGCAATTCCATATTCATATACATACTGGGGGGTACCGAACAGACCGGACAGGCCAGTGAAAGAGGCAAAGAGCGATAGAATAATATAGATGTTGCCTACGTTCCGTCCGGCGAGGACAAAGTCTTCGTCCGTCTTGACTGTTTTCATGGAATGATAGCCAATGTAAAGCATTACAGCGAGATAGGCAAGAATTACCAACCAGTCTAATGCACTCATTTTTAACATTCCTTTCATCAAAAATTCTTGCCGGCATGTTTATTTTACACAAACACACTTTTAAAAACTATGACATGCGTCATAGTTAAAATTTTAATTTATGCTATCATAAAAGAAATAGAGAGCACTGCCTACAGCGCTGTCTATAAAAGAGGTGTATGAGATGGAACATGATAATCAGACGATACGTCAGTTCTTATGTCCCTTTGGCTTTGAGCCACCTGATTATGTATGGAAGAAGATGCACCTGAGGACAGTACCAGCTAAGGCGGTTTTAGTGCTGGCGGGGAGCAATCTGAATGCGATCGATATCCTTCTTCAGGGAGAGATACACGTGGTCAACTCCTTTTCCGATGGGAAAGAGTTCGGCTACACCAATGAGCGCAGCTTGACCCTTTTGGGAGACATAGAGTATTTTTCCGGGGTGAAGCAGTATGCCTCGTCGGTGATTGCCAAGACCACGGTGACACTGGCGGAGCTGGATCTGGAGTCTTTCCAATACTGGTTTGACTGCGATAAGCTATTTCGGGATCATGTGGTAGCTCACATCGCCCAAAAGGCGTATAAAATGGCGGGCAGGTTTGGCACGGAAAAATATGAGGATGCCATCTACCGCCTGACTAAGACCATACTGGATTATCTGCCGGATCGGGCGGAGCACGGCGGCATGCTGGCTCTGCACTATTCCCACTTTGAACTGGCTTTTCTTTCCGGGATGAGTGAGCGGTCGGTAAATCGAGTTCTGAAGAGGCTGAAAGAGGAAAAATTGGTCACCATAGGTCGGAAGCGGGTTCTCATCTGGCCGAAGGACGTACAGCGCCTACGAACTATGCTGGAACAGCGGTATTGAAACGGAGGAAGAGAAGGAATGTGTTGGGAAACAGCTTACGAGCAGTGGTTGAACGCGCCTGCCCTGTCCCAACAGGAACAGGAAGAGCTGAGGGCCATTCAGAAGGACAAGATGGAACTGCGAGAGCGTTTTTACGCCCCTTTGGCTTTCGGTACCGCCGGACTTCGCGGGACGATGAAAGTGGGTCTACACCATATGAATGTCCATGTTGTCCGGTGGGTGACCCAGGGATTTGCCGAGGTAATCTGTGCCGAGTCTGATTGGGCCGGGGACCGAAAGGCCGCGGTATGCATGGATGGGCGTAAGAACAGCCGGCGTTTTGCCGAAGCGGCCGCAGAGGTACTGGCTGCCAATGGCATAACGGTTTATCTCTTTGACGGCCCTCGCCCAACTCCGGAGCTCTCCTTTGCCGTGCGGGCCTATGGGTGCCTGGCAGGCATCAATATCACGGCCAGCCACAACCCCAAAGAATACAACGGATATAAAGCGTACTGGTGTGATGGGGCCCAGCTACAGACAGAGACGGCGATGGCTGTTTCCGCACGGCTTGAAGAAATCGATGTGTTTGCTGGGCCAAAGCGTATGGATCTTCAGCGTGGGATTGAGCTGGGACGGATTTGTTTGCTGGGACGGTCCTGCGATGAGGCATATCTAAAAGCGGTGGAGGAGCTGTCCACTGTCTGGCCGGGGATGGAAGCTGATAAAGAGAAAGTCAAAATCGTGTATACGCCCCTCCACGGCTGCGGATACCAGCTGGTACCAGAAATCCTGTGCCGGACGGGGTTGCAGAGACTGCTCTGCGAACCCAGTCAAATGGTGTTGGATGGGGATTTTTCTACAGTGGAATCGCCCAATCCGGAATATCCGGAGAGCTTTGCCCGGGCAGCAGAACTTGCCATCAGAGAAAACGCGGACCTGATTTTGGGAACCGACCCGGATTGTGACCGGGTGGGCCTTCTGGTGAGAGGACCGTCAGGGAAATTTCTCCCCCTCTCCGGCAACCAGACAGGTGTACTCCTTCTTGACTACCTGATTGGTGCCCAAAGACGGTCTGGCAGGCTGCCGCAAAAGGCAATTGTCCTTAAAACCATTGTGACAACCGATATGGCCCGAGCCATAGCGCAAGACAACGGCATCGCGTGCTATGATACCTTTACGGGCTTTCGCTTTCTTGCTCAGCGGATGGAACAGCTGGAGCAGGCAGGGGCGGGCGAGGTGATTTTTTCCTTCGAAGAGGCTTACGGCTGCATGATTGGACACCACGTCAGAGATAAAGACGGGGTATCCACCGCTATGCTGATTGGCGAGATGGCGGCGTGGTACGCTGGGCAAAATTGTTCTCTGTACGATGCCTTGCAAGCCCTCTATACGCGATACGGCTGGTACGGTGAGCGGACTGAGCAGTTTTACCGGACTGGACAGGCGGGAGCCAAGGAAATCGCTGACTTTATGACCCACTTGCGGGAAGCGCCGCCGAAGCAGATCCTGGGAACTCGGGTGGTTGCTGTCCGGGACTATCTCTCCGATGACCAACAGAGCAAGGAACGAAAGCGTTCTGCCCCCGCCCAAGCCTCCAACGTATTGCGGCTGGTGCTACAAGACGGTGCTGAACTGGTTGTTCGGCCCTCTGGTACCGAACCTAAAATCAAATTTTATATTCTGGTCTGCGGCGATACCCCTGAAAAACGGGATGCGCTTCTGGAACGGTATGCGTCCTGGATCAACGGATTGGAAATTGCCCGCTGAGCCGTTATGAAAATAGGGTGTGGCACTTCCTATTCCATTGATTCTGTCCAGTACAAAGTTTGAATAGGTTACAATTTGGAGTAAGTGCTAAACGCAAAGCAAGACTAACTATATAGAGGATATTTCTTTCACATGCACAGCTAATTTTAATTTGAGATAAAAGGAAGTCTGTAAAATATAAATTCAGGCAGTTATTAATTTTAATTTTTTATGAAAGCAGCTGGCCTGAACTCAGGTCAGCCTGCTTTTTCAAATGGGGCCTTCTCTTCACTTTTCCAGACACGATGCTCAGTCTTTTCTAAGCAACCGGCCACTCCGCTTCCAGCTGCCACTGAAATAATAGATCGTCCCAACGAAGAAGGGCACCCAGCCCGCAAAGGCATTGCCATACCAGAAGCCGTAAACTCCCAGATGGAAGCAGAGGCCCAGCAGCAACGCCAACCCTATCCGGACAATGACTCCATCCAACAGTGCCACAGCAAGGTTCAACCTGGAATTTCCAGACCCGTTAATCAGTGAAAGCATGGACGGCCGGATGATCGAGCCAATAAAGGAGACCACCGCCACGGGCACATAGGTCACCGCCATATCCAGCGCCTCCGGCTCGCTGAGGAAGATCCCAAAAACCGCCCGAGGCCAGCAGACCGTACACAGGATAAATACGCCGCTGGCAGCACCATTGATCGCCAGGAGCGTCAGGATCACTTCGGTGACTCTCTTGTATTTTTTTGCACCAATGCACTGTGCCACCATGGAGGACCCCGCTGTTGTAAAACCATGGACAATGGTGTTGTTGAACATCTCCAGTTTATGTCCCATTCCGGAGACTGCCGAGGCAATCACCCCATAGGAGTTGACCCAAGAGTTGACATACACCCTGGAAATACTGACAGCAGCGGATTGAATTGACATAGGGATCCCCAGTGAGATCAGTGGAAGCAATGTGTCTCTTGTAATTCGGAAACTTTTCGGTCTAAAGTCAAATAGGAACTCCGCCCGTCTCCGGTACAAGATCATCAAGGCACAGAGAAAGCTGACTGCCTGCCCGATCACGGTGGCCAAGGCTGCTCCAAACACCTCCATATCCCAGGACACCACAAATACAACATCCAGAATCGCGTTCAGGACGGAGGCGATTGCAATAAATAAAAACGGGTGTCTGGAATCCCCCATGCCGCGCAGAATGGCGCTGACCAGGTTATAACCGTAGATAAAGACCAATCCTATCATACAGGTAACAACGTAGTCCATCGTATAGTCCCAGGATTCTGCCGGCGTCTTGACCCATACAAGAATAGAGTTACGCAACAGCAGAAATATCACAGTCATAGCAATTGCGCACCCACCCAAGAAGGTAAAGAGTGTCCCAATCATTTTGGAAACCTTTTCGGGGTGGTTTGCACCGACATACTGTGAAATGATCACTTGTGCTGCATTGGAAAATCCCATTGCTACGAAGGTCAGCACCATCATCAGATCGCCGCCAATGGATACCGCTGACACACCTGCGCTTTCCAAACAGCGCCCCACAACCACCATATCTACCATATTATAGACCGCCTGAAGGACACCTGAGAGGGCAAGCGGCAGCGCAAAGAGCATCAGCTCTCTAGGTACGCTCCCCTCCGTGAGGTCCTTTATCAGCGTTTTTCTTTTCGAAGTTTTTTCCTTTTGCTCCTCCTGTCCTTCCATATCCTTTTCATCATCTCTTTCCTGTGCTACACTCCATTTGGAGGTGCACAAAATGTACTGCACCATACCCTTTGGACAACTTTACCTTTCATAATAGCAATCACGCCTCAATGAAGCGGCGGCCCAAACTACCGCTTCATTGAGGCATCTGTCATTCTGCTCGCCCCTTTTCTCAGCCTCTTATCATTCAGAGGCTGATCCCATGAGCCCTGTAATAGCGCTTGCACTCCTCCAAAGTACGACAGTTATATTCAAACTGGCCATAAAGTGCGTTTCGGTCTTGGTTGGGGATCTCCGGCATGATTACCGCCGTATCCGGGATCACTTCCAGCCACTTTGTAAGGTCGAGCCCGCTCTCACCCGGCCACAGGCGGTAACTGCGTCCCTCGGCAGCCAGTTCCCTGTGACCATCAGGGAACGTGATGTGTGGGACATCACACAGATGAAATTCCCCGAACAGCTCCGGAGGGCATGCGGCTATCTCTTCCGGTGTAACGCTGCTATAATACAGATGCATGATATCCAGAGTAATCCGGGCATTTGACCGCCCAACCATTTTCAAAAGGTCTTTAGCTTTCTGCAAATCGTCGCATATCCCCCAGGCAACAAACTCCAAATTGACGGTCAGTCCATACTCTCCGCAAACAGCGCACAGGTGGTCAAACCGCTCCACTGCCAGGTCCTGATTTGTGGTCCAGACGCTGGTCTGCACCCCTCCCAGCTCGTGTTTTCCCGCAAATTCAAAATAGTCTCGCAAATCATCCGGTTCTGGAGACATTCCCATGCCGTAAGGATGAACATTAGCCGGATCGTCAATGATACAATTTCCAATGCCGTCCAAAAACAGGCCTGTCTCATCCAAGGCGGTCTGCACCCGACTCCACAGGCCAGGTTCCGCAAGCAGCTCATGAAGCGGCCCTTTCCCTCCCCTGGGCAGGATCATGGCACCGCATCCGTCATATCCGGCCCGGTGGGCCATATAGATGCTCTCCCACAGATGCGGGGTCATAAACATACCTTTCCATAATTTTTTCATACCACCACATATCCTTTCACAAAAGGGTTTAGGTCGCCATCAAAATTCCACCGTTCATGTCCAAGCAGTCTCCGGTCAAATATCGGGACTCTTCACTGGCAAGATAGACCAGTGCCGCAGCCACTTCATCCAGATTTGCTACCGGCCGGTCCACGATCACAGATTGGCCGTTATAGAGGTCAGGTCCTTGGTATCCTGGCATACCCGGCACACCGCCCGGTGGCATCTTGAAGGGAATGGACCCTTTCTCTGCGATCCGCTCAAACTGCTTTGTATTCAGCGTTCCAGGGGCATATGCAGTCACATTGATTCCATAGGGTGCCAACTCCATAGCCAGAGCCCTGGTCAGGGCGGTACATGCGGCCTTTGAGCTGGCATAGGAGATCGCCACCATCCGGTTTCCCCGTCCGCCCAATGAAGTGAAGTTGATAATATGTCCGCCGTGCTGCTCTTTCATATAGGGCATTGCAGCCAGGGCGGCCCGGTATGCCCCTGTACAGGTCACATCCATCGCCCGGTCCCACTGCTCCGGCAGGATAGCGTCCACCCAGCCTGCTCCGTGAAAGCCAGCCAGGTTTAAAAGGATATCCACGCCTCCGAAGTGATTCACCGCAAACCTTATAGCTTCGTCCATGTCCGCCTGTTCCGTGCAGGCGCCAATAAATGTCACGACCCGGTCCTCACCATACTGATTTCTCAGTTCGGCGGTCCGTTCAAAATATTTTTCGTCAATATCCACCAGGACGACATTAGCCCCCTCCTCCAAAAATGTTTTGCAGGCCACGGAGCCGACGGAAGAGCCGCCGCCGATGAACACAGCTACCTTGTTGTTCAAACGATTCAAAATGTTCCCCTCCTTCCTCAAATCGCAAACCGGCCGCCATTGAGATCTATGATCTCGCCCGTATTCCAGAACACCGCAGGATCAGCCAGGTACATCACTGCATTGGCCACATCCGCTCCAGTTCCTTTCACTCCCAGCACAGGCCCCGCATTTTTCTCTACCGCAGGTTCGGCGTACTCTCCCTTGATTGGGCCCACAGCTACACCGTTTACGGTGATCCTATGCTTGCCAAAAACCGTAGCCATATTACGGATCAGTCCGCCAAGCCCCGCATGCGCGGCGGCACTCATCACATTCTCCCCCTTCACTCCAGTACGTCCGCAGATGCTCTCCACCACAACAACGCTTCCGCTCTCCTGCTCGATCATGGCGGGGACTGTGTATTTCAGAACAGTCTGCACACCTGTCATGATCTCATCAAAGTATCTATGCGCCTCATCCTCCGGTATCTCATTCCATACAAATGCGGGCGGCTGTGCGGCGAGGCAGGTTACCACAAGATCCGCTGCTCCAAACTCTGACAGAGCATCCCGTATTTTGACCTCCATCTCCGCTTCGTCATAGAAACGATCCACAGATACGATCTTGCAGGTATCAGACTCCACCATTCCCGCTGTCTCAGACTTGTCTGAGACGAGAAACACCACTTTGGCTCCCTCACCCTGCAGCATCCGTGCACATTCTATTCCAATAGAACCGCCAGACGTGGCGATCACCACAATTTTATTTTGAAATCTCATAAATTTTCCCCCCTCTATGGCTGCATGAACTGTCCGCCGTTGACATCCAGACAGTCTCCGGTCAAAAAGGCGGAATCGTCGCTGCTCATAAACACGATGACATGGGCGATCTCATCCAGGGTCGCGACCGGGCGGTCTGGCAGGAACGAGCCGCCTCTCGTGGCTCCTGGTCCTCCCTTCAACGCCCCCTTTGGAGGCTGCATGGGGATCGAGTCCTTTTCCGGGATGCGTTCAAAGGCGGAAGTGTCCAGTGAAGCAGGCGCCATACTGTTTACGGTAATGCCGTCGGCTGCCAATTCCAGAGCCAACGCCCTTGTGAGGCCGATGGCCGCCGCTTTGAACCCGGCATAGGTGACTGGTACGCCCCGGTTGGCCCGACCACCTATGGAGGCGAAATTCATGATCCGCCCATAGTGATGTTTCTTCATATAGGGATAGGCAGCGCGCACAGCCCGATAAATCCCCAGGCAGGTCACGTCCATGGCGATCCGCCACTGTTCCCTCAGGACCGTCGTAATGTCGCCGCCTCCGTGGAATCCGGCGTAGTTGCACAGGATGTCGATCCCGCCAAACTCCTGCTCTGCGAATGCCATCGCACGCTCCATATCTCCCTGGCAGGTGCACGCCCCGATAAAGGTGCGGATTCGCTCCGGGTATTCATCTCGCAGCTGTCTGCTACGGTCAAAATACTTCTCATCTACATCCACAAGGAGCACCTTTGCCCCTTCGTCCATAAAGTGCTTCAGCGCAATGGTGGCAACCGCAGAGCCGCCGCCCACAAAGACCGCCACTTTATCCTGTAACTTTTTCAAGACCACCCCTCCTATACCATGAAATATCCGCCGTTGAGGTCCAACGTCTCACCAGTGGTCCAAGAGGCCAGAGGCGCTGTGAGATATTCCACAGCCCCAGCCACATCGTTCAGCTGGCACAGCTCATGCCCTGGGAGGATACCCTGCGGCTCCGGCGTGCCGCCGGTCCGGTAAGAGCCGTCTTCCAATGCGGTAACCGCCACCGCGTTTCCAGTGATAAAATGCACTCCCATGGTACACCCGATATTGCGTGCCATCCCACACAGCGCCGCATTGGCGGCTGCGTAGACCGGTGCGACCCCGGGGATAGCTGTGCGCCCGGCAATACTGGAGACCAACACGATGCGCCCGTAGTTTTTTTCGATCATCATGGGCATCAGCGGCTGGATCGTATAGAGGCTCCCGTTGGTGATCGTCTTCATGACACGGTCATATTCCTCCTCATCCATGTCGTAGGCGGGCTTGGAGGGCACGGTGGTGACCGCGGTCACAACGATATCACAGGTCCCAAACTTCTCCTTCACCTGGTCCGCCGCCCGTTTCAGCTCCTCATGGTCCCGGAAGTCGCTGATCTGGATGGTGAGCAGTCTGGATCTCTCTTCTTCGCTGATCTGGTCAAATGGCCAGAGCCGGGCCTCCTCATCATAGTACAGCGCAACCTTTGCGCCCTGCTGCAAGTAGTTCAAAGCACAAGCAGCCCCTGCGTCAGAGCCGCAGGCAGCTACCACCGCTGTTTGATTCTCAAACCGCATAAATTACCTCCTGAAAATCCGGTGCCTGCCGGTATCTCGGAATCCATCCGGGACCTCGCTGCGATCCCGGATGGAATTCCGGCTATCGATTTCCCCCACTCAGGGGATCAGCGGGAACATATAGGGCGTGTAAATAGAGAAAATAATGGTCATCAGGATCGTGATGGGCAGGCCCATACGGACAAAGTCTTTGATCCGATATCCGCCTGCCTCATATCCCATCATCATGGCAGGAGTGGCGGTAGGGAGCATGAAGCAGTTGGAGGCACCCTCCTGTGCACTCATCATCATGGCCCGGCCGTCATAACCAAACTGTACTGCAATGACCGCCGCAAGGGTGCGGAACGCGCTACCCACGGCCAGGTTAGACATAAACTGGGTCAAGAGCATGCAGACGATGTACATGGAGACCATGATCGCGATGGGCGGCAGGTCCCCGGTCAGTTGGTGGAACACCTCTGCGATCAGCTGGTCCGCGCCGGTCTTGCTCAGCGCCGTGGCCAGAGGCAGCGTGCCTACCGTGATCCAGATTACGGGCGTCGTCATGGCGTCCCGGGATTCCTTGATACTCATGGCTCCGGAGGCGGTCAGGACAAAGGCGGCGATGGTGGCAGGGTACCATGTGCTCAACCCTGTCAGGGCGCAGGTGACGATACCCACCACACAGGCGATAAAGACAAACACCGTGAATTTCTCCTGCGCCGGAGTCATCGTTGTGGAGGATGCCTTGGCCTTGTTTTCCGCAACTGCCTGGTTCGCGGCGGCTCCCTCCACCTTGCTGGGGATGTTACCCAGATCCGGAGCCATTTTCAGCGTGACAAGGATGACAAAGGGAATCACGATGATCTCGATGGGGATCTTGTTAATCATCATGCTGAAGAACTCAAAGGTTCCGACACCGCCTAGATTTTCAAGGATCGTATTATACTGCAGATAGCCCGCCGCATTGCCGCCTGTGGGCAGGAAGCCAGGCCAGATGTGGGCCAGTACGCAGGCTGGGTAAATGAATTTGCTGATGGGGCGCTGCTGCTCCGCGCAGATGCCCACAATCATGGGAATGACGATGGTCAGGGTCGCGACGCCGTTAACGAAGTTGCCCAGGAACAAGATCGGAATCGCAATCCCGATCATGATTTTCAGGTCGGAGGCCCCTGGCTTGATCAGCACGCCGGTCATCTTGCCAAGCAGGGAGGTCTTGCCCACGGCGGCCCCCACTACGAACATGGATGCCATCATAATGACCGAGTTGTTCACCAGGCCGGACCATGCTTCCCCGAAGTCCAGGATCTGTGTGACCTCCAGAATAATAGGGATCGCCATGGCGGCCAGGTCTATCTTCACTTTATTACTCAGGATCAGGACGACGAATATTACAAAGGTTAAAAGGACGATACCGATTTGAACAGTCATAGTTCTGACACACTCCCATTCTTTCTCGATTTTCGGAAGGTACTCAGTGGGACAACTCTGACCTCTGTGTGTTTATCACCGCCTCGCACTTTGTCTCCTTGCACAAGTGAGCTCTAACATATGTTGGGTTTATTGTAGCGTTTCTACGAACGCACCACAAATACCGATAAATAATGGCCCATAAGCTGAGGTTATGGCGACTCAGCCTATGGGCCATTTTTGCTGCCTGGACCGCTTCCGGGCAAACTCGATGAATTTTCTCATGTTTTCATACCGCTCCGAGGATCTTTTCCATACCAGATAGAGCTGGATGGGACCGCCGCTCAGGAACACGGACGAGAGCTCCTGCTTGAGGCGGCAGCCGTGTATGATGCCGATATGGTCCACAAAGTCCCCGTTGAGCATCCCCACCGCGGCGTCGTTGCAGATCAGATTGGCGATTCCGGACAACTGGGGCAGGGTGGCTACATGGTTCAATACACAGCCCCTGCTGTCCATCGCCGCCCTGAGCCGTTCCAGTACCTCCCTGTGCCCGTCCCAAAAGGCGATGGGACAGCGGTCCAGCTCCGCCAGCCCGATCTCTCCCAGCTTGGCCAGCGGATTCATGGCATGACAGTAGAGCTTGACCTCCTCCATCTCTCCCAGTACGCAGTACCCGTATTTTTCCTGCCAGTCCGGAGGGAGCAGGCGCATAGTAGTAGCCAGAAAGTCAAATTGGTCCTCATCCAGAAACAGGGATGGGGTCACATTCCGCATCTCGTTGAACACCACTCTGGTCTCCGGGAAACACTGCTGAAAATCCCGGCACAGCTGGATCATCTCCGCCTCGCCGGAGTAGGGGCGAAAGCCCACCCGGACTGTGCTGCGGCCCTGGGCAATGGCCGGCAGGTCGTTCTGGAGCAGACGATACCGCCCCAGGACAGCCTCAACATGGGCTAAGAGCCGGGCTCCCTCCTCTGTGGGGGATACCCCCTTGGAGGTGCGCTCCAGCAGCTTCACTCCCACCTCCGCCTCCAGTTCTGAGAGGCGGGCGGAGAGTCCCGGCTGAGAGATCATTAGGATCTTTGCCGCCTTCGTAATATTGTGGTAACGGCAGACCGTGGAAAAATACTGCATTTGGTTCATAGTCATTGCAGATCCCTCCCTTAAGCTGTCCTCTGCTGCCCAGACAGGCTTGTACCCTATTTATGCTGCAATGATGGCCCATAGAACCGGATCATCCAGTTCCAGCAGGCGGAGCAGACCGGTTTCCCCTGAAATTCATAAACTTCCCGCATACCGTCCAGAAGATGCTGGACACCTCCTGTCCATATTTCCGCAGTATGATCCTGTCCCCATCCGCCAGAAATTCAATGGAACAGCCGGGGGATACTTCCATCTCCTGCCGCACCTGGATAGGGATACATACTCGGTGGTTGTCATCCAGCACTCGGATATAGACTTCCGCCTTCTCATCCTTCATTTCATTCTCCCCCTCTGCCCTTCGGGGCAGCGCCGCGCAGCCAGGAGGTGGGGATACTCACCACCTCCGGGGCGTTTTCCAGGTCCAGTACCACATGCCCCTCCGCACTGAGACAGCTGCCTGATGTCCGCTCCATACTCCCTCCGCAGAGTAGGACGTCCGCTATCTCCGCTACGGCCTGGCTCTCTCCATGGATTACCTGATGGAAGGCCGCCGCGTATCGCCGCTCCACATCTCCCCTGGGCGTGACCAGCTCCATCCACGTTTCCCCTCTGCCGTTCTGGGCCAGATACCGCAGCAAGGCAGGGAACACCGGGGCGCAGGTGGCCTCGTCCACCAGGAATCGGACGTTATGCCGGAAGCAGATCATTTGGAGCAACGCGAGAAAACGGTCGATCACTTCAAACACCACGTCCGGCCCCGCCTTCAGGTGCATCAATCCCACCACCAGGGGGAGGGCCCCCTCCCGGCGCATCATCTCATACCGGGCGATGAGCTGCTTCAGCAGGGCGACCCGGGTTTTGTACGCCATCTTGGACAAGGACGCTGTGGAGATACCGAGCTCTTCTGAAACCGCCCGGCGCTGCACACGGTCCCCGGCCTGGAAAACCAGCCGCTCTTCCCGCGGCAGGGCCCGGATGTGCTCTTTCAGATAGGCGGCGGTGTCCGGGTCGGTGACGTCCAGCACAGTCAGTCTCCTCCGGCGCCGGACGGAGGAGAGGATCTGCGCCTCTTCCCCCCGCAGCTCCAGGTACACATAGGAGATCAGGCAGTCGCACCGGCGTAGGATAGCCTGGAGCAGCCTGTGACGGCCCATATCGGGGCTGTTCTCCAGCACCGGGATACGGATGATCCGGTCAAAAACGCAGCAGGCCGCTGGTTCCTCCTGCCATTGGGCGCTGACCGCCAGAGTCAGGGTGACAATCCTGTCTGGATGCCGCCCCTTGACCCGCAGGGCGGCCGCCGCGCAGGCCCTCGGAAATTCACCAAACCACCCGGGGAAATACAGCTCCATTTCCCCGTGAGCGGCCAGGATCTCCTCCAGGGCCTCCTCAATCCGCTGCGTGACCTCATCATATATACGGAAGGGGTCGCCTAAGAAAGTGCAAACTTTCATTCTCACTCACTTCTTTTTATCTCCCTGTGCCCGTGCACGGGCATAGTGGGCAAATTTTATTGCTATCATGGATAAGTCAAATTCAATGGCATATCCTAAAGATAGCAAGGTAGTTCATTATGAAAGACGACTATTCTGAGATCATTGTCAACAGAATTCTATCACTGTGTAAGCAACGGGATATTTCTATATATCAACTGTCCATTATGAGTGGTGTGAGCCATTCGACGATTGATAATCTAGTCAACCGCAAGACATATAACCCGAAAATCAAAACGCTCCATAAAATTGCCTTGGCGTTTGGATTTACTCTGGCCGAATTGGTTGACTTTCCTGAGTTGAATGACTTTTCATTTGAAGACGAAGGTGATTCTTAAAAATTATGTAGTGTCCTGCACCTTGAGTTGAGTGTATCCTCTTAACGAGAGGATACACTTTTATATTTTCCCTTAGTATAACATACATTTTAATCTATTGGTACATTTTTTTCAAGTACATATAGAAAATATACGAATTACTTACCTTGGGATATTCTTTAAACAATATAGTACTTATAGTACAAGCGAATTCCGTGCTAAAAATTTTAGACCAAAGAGGAAATAAATTGCCACCCCCACACAAAAGAAAGGACGATTGTTTTGGCTGACAAAGGACAAAACATGGAATTAAACCTTGAACTGGGCCAGCGGGTAAAAGAGCTGCGTGAAGCACTCAATTTATCTCGAAAAGACTTAGCTGAATTGCTTGATATTTCCGATTATTTTTTAGTTGAAATTGAACTTGGCAGACGGGGCGTTTCAAATGTAACTTTATGTAAGTTAGCGGATGCCCTATGTACCACAACGGATTATTTATTAAGGGGTATCCATGGGCCTTCCGATATTAAGTCGATAACCGCTCTTCTGGAATCTGTTGATGAGCCGTTGTTGCATAGTGCCGAGCGATTGTTAAAAGAGTATATCAATGGTATCCACTATATAAGAGCAAAAGAACGGGATATTTCTTATTTGGGACCGGAAATAAAGTAGGCCATGATTCAATATAGTTTCCCACCATGTAAACTGAGTGTATCCCTCTAATGGGATACACTTTTTGCATCCTATCAAGAGTTCTGTTGTCTTTTTTTATTATATCTCATTTGAGTATTATATTGCAGCTCTTTATAGTTTTATTTTATATCTTATTTGAAGGTCAAAATAGTTGTGGCCAGGAGGTGATATCTTTGGATCCTATTCTTCGACTCCGTGAGCTTATGAACAGCCGTGGATGGTCCGAATACCGCCTAGCAAAAGAATCCAAATTGTCCATGTCTACAATTTCAAATATATTTCATCGCGGTTCCATACCTAGCATCCCTACCCTGGAAACTCTTTGCAACACTTTTGGAATCAGTCTGGGTCAATTCTTTTCAGACGGAGATGAGCCGATTTCTCTCACTCCTGAGCAAAAAGAATTATTGGATAACTGGTCCACTCTTAGTGATCAACAGCGTCATCTGGTGAAGGAATTACTTAAAAACATGTAGTCTCTGGCTGTTCTGAATAAAATAAAGTGTTTTCCAAAATTTATGAAATTATAGCACAGCTTATAGGTATAAGCAGGCATCCGCAAAATTCTTGATAACATGAATAAAACTTTTTGTAGGTGGTTATTTATGCCAAAGCTGTTGGGTAGCACATTAGGGGCAAATATTAAAAGAATACGGCTTCGGTGTGGACTGACTCAGGAAGAGACAGTTGCCAATTGCAGACCTTAGGGTCTCCGCTTAGTCGAAGCACATATTCCCTTATAGAGTCAGGCAAAGGAAATCTTTTGGTAAATAATCTCGTTGGACTACAAATTGTATTTGCAGTTACATATGAAGAATTTTTTAAGGATATCTCTCCTTTACAGGAGGATTCTACGATGCCGCCCTTAAAAGGAAAAGATTGAAGCTTGACACCCCAAAGCCTTCGGCTGAGTAAAGTTGTAAGATAACGGCAGACACATGGAGAACCACCATGTTCTCTACCTTTTCTTTATGCTAAGGTAAAGTCGGAGGTGGCAATCATGAAGGCGGGGCAACGTAAGCGTGTATGGACGGCAGAGCAGAAGAAGGAGCTTGGATATAAACATATATAAATATAGGAGTCCAGGCCCGCCGTAGCCGTAAAGAACTACTGAGGGCCTGGCTCCTGTTCAATTTGCTATGCGCCGGGGATAACTAAGGTCCGGCCCCCGTAGATTTTGTCGGGTAGTGTCAACAGTTTTTTGCACTTTGGTTTGCCACTCTGGTATGAATAAATTCAGCCGGCAATAGATGCCTCCTCAGCGGCAGCCTCCAGGTGCTTCATGTTCATGTACTTCTTGTTGCACCACCGGGTGCCAACCACATGGGTGCGACAGCGGATTTCTCGGTTGAGCATCTCAATGACCTTGCCGCCCCACAGAGCCTGGGTAATATCCTCCATGCACCTGACGGATCACGTCTCAATGAGAGCTTTCTCCATCTTGCCGCAAACAAACTCCTTGGGCTGCCCCCTTGATTGCTTCCTCATTTAGCTGTACAATTTTCTCAGACATAGTTTGCTGTCTCCTTTTAGAATGGTGTGTCGCGACTTCATTCCACATGAGTTCTGCAAACCATGTCTCTTTTTATCCATTTCTTATTTGCGAAAGTTATCCTACCTTATCCACCAAAGGGAGTATCCTTCAAGTGGTCAAAACAGAAATTTGTCTGTGGTAAAATTATGGTCAAACGAAAAATCACCGCCAAATTGGCGGTGATTTTCCTTAAAAATGGTGGACCTAATCGGGATCGAACCGACGACCTTACGGATGCGAACCGTACGCTCTCGCGAGGTGGTAAGTTTTCTGCCCACGGACTGCGGCATGTGGGGCGCTTATATAATGTAAGAATGGACTATAATTTCTTAGCAAAAACGAGAACTGCGAATGACGCTTTAAAAGTGTTGCATATCAGATTCATACAACTCTGTTTGGAGTAAAGGTTGAAGAATAACAAGTCTATCAATATGCCCCAGCACACACAAAGCCCGCAACGAAAAATTCCGTTGCGGGCTTTGTGTGTTGTGCTGTTTTTTAAAAGTTTCCGCCGTTATGGCACCTCTTTGCGGAAGCACATGAACCAGTCCAGGCAATACTGATTCTCGCTCTGGTTGTCCATCCGCTCCTTGGCTACGCCGCAGCTACCAGCGGTGGGTACGATGACATCATCGCCGGGCCGCCAGTCGGCCGGGGTGGCGCAGGCATCGGCGTCCGCTTTCTGGAGCGCCAGGATGATGCGCTTGATCTCGTCAAAGTTGCGACCCGTTGACAACGGATAGTACAGGATGGTTCTCACCACGCCGTTGGGGTCGATGACAAACACCGCCCGTACCGCCTGGGTATTGGACTGCCCCGGTTGGATCATGCCGTACTTGTTGGCCACCTCCATGCGGATATCCTCGATGAGGGGGAAGGTCACATTGATGTGTTTCTTACCGTTCCACTCCAGCTCCTGAATCTTCCGCAGCCAGGCGATGTGGGAGTAGATGGAGTCCACTGAGAGCCCCACCAGCTCAGTATTGAGAGCCTTGAACTCGTCGATCATGGAGCCGAAGGTCATAAACTCCGTGGTGCAGACCGGGGTGAAATCCGCAGGATGGGAGAAGAGGATCACCCATTTGCCGGCGTAATCCTCCGGAAATTTGATAGGACCCTGCGTAGTAACAGCCTCGAAGGACGGAGCCTTGTCGCCAATAAGAGGCATTCTGTTTTCCTGATCCATGGTAAGTGCTCCTTTCGTTAGTAGTCAAGTTCGATGAATACGATATATAAGTTCTTTGGAGAAAGGTCGTAATACTCTATCTGAAACAGTGTTAACCCAGCAGCTCGCTCTCCAGATCCTGCAGCATGAGATCCAGCGCAGTGATGCCGCCCTCGGCGGTGTACCACACGGCGGGATGGGCCAGATAGACGATGTTGCCGTTCTTGTAGGCGTCGGTGCCCATTACCAGTTCATTTTCCATAATCTCCCGGGCCAGTTTGGCACCGTCGGTGCCGATGGCGGCATCACGATCCATGACAAAAATGTAATCAGGAGCCTTCTCCACAATAAACTCGAAGGAAGCCTCGTTGCCGTGGGTGGAGGTGTCGATGTTGGCGTCCACGCCGATGTTCTCAAAGCCGAGCTCCCGGCCAATCATGGAACAGCGGCCGTCGTTGCCAAGCACATTGAAGCTGCCGCTGGTAACCAGTCCCACGATGGCGGTCCTGCCGGCGGCAAATTCGGACAGGGCGGCAATACGGCCATCGAAGTCAGCCATCAGCTCGTCTACCTTCTCTTCCAAGCCAAACATGGAGGCAATGGTGGTAGCGTTCTGCCGCACGCTCTCCACCACGCCCAGCTCCATCTCGTTGTTGCCGCACCACAGTCCCAGAGATGCGTGATGGCGCAGACGTTTTACATTCTCGATAAATTCCTGACGGATGTTTGCTTCGAATTCAGGTGTCAGCTCATAAACTGCGCATGCGAACATGAAGTCCTGCCAAACCATCAGACCCATCTCATCACAGATATCATAGAACCAGTCGGAGGGATAGTAACCGCCGCCCCATACCCGGATCGCATTGTAATTTGCAAATTTTGCTTTTTCCAGAAGCTTTCTGGTGGTCTCAGGATTCACTCTGCCAAGCAGATTATCTTCCGGAATATAGTCAGCACCCATTGCGAAGACATCCACACCGTTTACCTGATGTGCGAAGCACTCGCCCCACTCGTCCTTTTCGATGTGCATGGTCATGGTGCGCAGACCGATTCTGCGGGTCCACTCATCCAGCGCAACGCCATCGCTAAACAGGGTAACCTTTACTTCGTACAGGTTCTGTTCGCCGTAGCCGTTCGGCCACCACAGCTTGGGATCGTCGATCTTGACCTCAACCGGAGAGTTCTCATACAGCGTCTTGCTTCCATCCGGAGCAGTGATCTCTACGGTGTAGGTATAAGCCTTGCCGCACTTTTTGCAGGTATGACCGCCGGTAATGTTCTTTAGCTTCGGTCCTCTCTCTGCATTGCCCACGACCTCCTGCTCCACGTCGAAGGTCAGAGTAACGGATTTTGTGATGGGACGAACGGTACCGGGCTCTGTCTCGCCGGTGCGCTCATGGGTCTGCTTAATGTATACACTGTCAATTCTTGCAGTGTTGATGCCAAGCAGGGAAACCGGACGGAAAATACCGGCATCCGGAAGATGTGCGCCCCAGTCCCAGCCGAACATATAATGTGCCTTACGCAGATGTACGAAACCTTCGAAGGTATCGTCATTGCCCAGGGTGCGGCATTTTTTGAAGGCTTCACGAATCCATTTGTTGGGAGAATGCAGGATAACCTTCAATTCGTTGTCCTTTTCATGTAGGATTTCCTTCACATCATATTCCCATACACGATGCATGCTCAGAGGGCTGCCCAGATGGATTTCATTTAAATAAACGTCGCCGACAGTATCAATACCGTCAAACCGCAGCACTACGCGGTCGCTGTCTAAAAGACCGTCCTCACAATCAAAGTGAGAAACATATTCGTAGTCTTCCTCCATCAGCTCGCAGGCATCGTTTTCATTGTCTTTCCAGAACGGGTTTTCCATTTTTCCGTTGGAAAGCAGGTCGCCGTATACGCTTCCGGGTACGGCTGCAGGCAGGAATTCGTCGTTGCCGATCTGCCGCATTTCCCAGTTTTCATGTAAAAACTGCTGTTTCATTGCTGTTCCCTTTCCTTTCGTACATTCTGTTATTTGATCTGACGCAGGTAATCTCCATACCAGCATACCAGCTCCTGGATATAACGCAGTTCAGATTCTTCACTGATGCTGCGATATACTCTCTTGTAAAAATAGAACCATGTCTCCAGCTCCTTGGCAAGTGCCCAGCTGTCCGGCATGCTCTCATAGGTGCAGCCCAGCACATCCGCAGTTGCGAATTTGCCGATCTGATTAAAGATGCGGATCGCATCCACTGCAACGATCTGGGACATTACCAGTGCGCGCTTGCTGCTGTCCATCTGCTCGATCTGTGCATACAGCTCTCTTGCGATTTCTTTCAGATTTGCGTCCTTCTGATCGATGTTGTCCATCTGACCGATGCGTTCCTTCATCAGGCCAACGCTGACTTCATCCTGTTCATGCAGACCGCGCTTCATTTCCCAGTAGCGTACTGCAACATTCCAGTCGTAGCCGCTGTTTTCCTGAATCTTTGCTACAACAGCCAGGTAGTTTTCACTGCTGTCCCGATATTCGATTCTGGAAATCTGACGGTTGATATCCTCGTAGGAAGGAATATTGCTGTTCCAGGAGAACGCTGCACCGTAGATCATGCCGACTCTTGTGAAATCGGGATGATTGACATGCAGATAATCGCCCCAGTCCGTATTTAACAGCCCGATCGCACCGTACTTGTTTGCATAGGTACACATTCTCATGATGTTGTTGTATGCGTACCAGTTGAGTGCAGAAAATTCATTCCATCCACAGCAGCCGGGGCAGCAATACTGAACCGCTCCTGCTTCGTGCATCCACTTTGTCTCTTCTTCCCGCTGGTTCCACATATAACCCCAGTTTAAGCAGATGATCTCTTTGGGAAGCTCTTTGATCATCTCCGGGAAGCCGACGATAATATCCCCCCAGAACATGGGACGACGGCCGTTATCCAATAAAAACTGAGCCAGCTTCTTTACATAATTGATATAAACTCTGTCCTTGCCCAGCTTTTCCACTGCTTCTTTGTTGCGTCCTCTGCCCAGGTCAAAGGTCTCATCTGCACAGAGGTTGAACTGTCTGGAGGTAAACAGCTCCATATATTCGGAAATCATACCCTCGATCAGCTGCAGGCTCTCCGGATCGGAGGTGTTGATTGTGTGGTGTGCCATTCTGCCGGTCTGGGAGAAGGGTTTTCCTTCGGAATCCTCCAGCTCGCATAAATGAGAGTATTCTCTGGAGCAAAGCAGCTTGTAAAGGTGTCCAAAGCTTGACAGGGACGGTACAAGCTCGATGCCGCGTTCTGCACAGTAACGATCAAACTCCATGATCTCTTCTGCAGTCAGCGGAGTGTCATCTCTCCACAGCTCTGTCATGCCGCGGAACAAATAGGAATGCTCTACGTACAGCTGTAACTGGTTTAACTTGTAATAAGCCATCCGGTCAGCCAGCTGCTTCAACCAGGAAAGCTTCGGGATACGTCCTCTGGTGCAGTCGAAGTAATAGCCGCGGTTTACAATAGCCGGAGCATCCTCGATATGTAAAGCGGACAGGCATGCGCCCTCCTGTTCGATGATCTGCAGCAGTGTCTGCATACCATGCCACAGACCTGCCTCATCACCAGTCAGTACAATTGCATCCTCGGTGATATCCAGCACATAGCTCTGGGCTTTCATGGTGTCGTCCTGCTTGAAAACGACGTCACCAGCTTTGGCAGCCCCTCTTGTCAGAAGGGGACGGTAGCCCAGTTCTTTTTCTGCGCCGTCACAAAACAGGGACGCCTGACGGGTCACCAGCTGGCTGCAGCTTTGATCTACCGTCACATATCTGTCATAGGCCCAGATAAAACGGCCTTCTTTTTTCTCCAGCTTCGCCGGAGCGGGAATTAAATACATAATGTAAATTCTCCTTTCCATATGGTTTGCGCGCTGTCAGACAGCTCAATCTGGAATACTCCAGGTTCCGCAACATACTTCATCTTCTGATTCCACAGGCAGAATGCCTCCTTGCCAAGCTGCAGGGAAACGGTTCTTTCCTGTCCTGCATCCAGCCATACCTTCTGGAAGGCTTTTAATTCTTTCACTCTCCGCACCGTGGATGCTGCAACGTCCGTCACGTAAATCTGCGGTACAATATAGCCGCCTCTTTCACTGGTATTTTTCACAGAAAAGCTGATGGTCAGGCCCTTATTTTCCAACACAGCCACATTGCACCGTTCTGTGCTTAAGCTGCAGGTTCCCCATTCAAAGGTCCCATAGCCAAGTCCGTAGCCAAAGGGAAACAGCGGTCCTGCCTCCTCATCCATATAGGTCATCGCCCGGTAGGAATTTTTATAATTGTAATAAACAGGAACCTGTCCTGTCGATCGCGGCAGGGAAACCGGAAGTCTTCCGGAGGGAGCAACTCTTCCTGAGATCACCTCTGCAATTGCCTGTCCGCCTCTGGGTCCGGGATAAAATCCAAGGATTACACCGTCTGCCAGCTCACACACCTGGGTCAACACCAGCGGGCGACCGCAGATCACAACTGCGATCACAGTTTTTCCGGTTTTTTTCAATGCCTTTAACAGCTCCAGCTGCGCATCCGGAAGCTCAAGGTCGCTGCAGTCCATTCCCTCTCCGCAGTCCATCAGCGTCCCCTTGTCGTCGGCCGCAGCATTATCTAAAAGCGCCGCGCCGTTTGTGTCAAAACTTGCACCGCCGAACCGGCTTGAGGAACCGCCCAGCACGCAGATCACAATGTCACTGTTTTTCACAGTATCCACCGCCTCTTTCAGCAGGTTTTCATCTCGTTTTCTCAGATAACATCCCTGTGAGAACCGGATATCGGATTCTTTGAAAATCAGCTTCATGCCGTCCAATACCGTGATACCGTCGTCCCTGCGCAGCGGAGGTGTGTAGTCACCCAGCTGGTTATACAGATCGTCTGCATTTGGTCCGACCACAGCGATCTTTTTACCGGATGCCTGGTTTTCCCAAAAGGGAAGCACCTGGTTTTTATTTTGCAGAATCACAAGCCCTTCCCGCGCCAGCTGTACACTCTCCGGATTCTGTGCATAATCCATATGGATCTCTCCCTCTTCTTCGAGGTAAGGATGCTCAAACAGTCCTCTCTCGAATTTGAGGGTCAGCACACGCAGCACTGCCTGATCGATCTGGGCTTCCTTTACAAGACCTCTGCGTACTGCCTCTTCCAGTTTGCCAAACGCCTCATCCCACAGACCGACGTCCACGCCTGACTGCAGGGCCAGCGCACCGGACACCACATTATCACCAGTCATGCTGTCAAGCTGATCGATGGCAACACCATCAGACATCACGATACCGTCAAAGCCCATCTCCTTGCGGATGACATCATTTAACAGCCAGCGATTTGCGTGACAGTAAACGCCGTCGATCTCATTATAGGCAGCCATGATGCCCTTGGCTCCTGCTTTAATCGCAGCCGCTGCCGGAGGAAAATGGATTTCCCGAAGTTCGCGTTCTCCGATTCTTGCAGCGCTCGCATTGACGCCGCCGGTTCCTTCGCCCTGTGCTGCAAAATGCTTTGCTACAACCTCAGGTCCGCTTTCCTGCATACCGATTACGGCAGCTTCTGCCATCCGCGCAGACAGATACGGATCTTCACTGTAGCATTCCTCACTGCGTCCCCATCTGGGATCCCGCAACACATCCAGCATCGACATTAAAGCAAAATCCACACCCATGTTCTGCAGCTGACGGCCGCTTACCCGGTACGCTGCCCGTACCATTGCAGGATCAAAGGTCGCTCCGGCCAGAAGGTTTACCGGAAGCAGATAGCCGTCCAGCGCCTGATGTCCATGTGGGCATTCCGAGCTCATCATTACAGGAATACCGAGTCTGGAATGCTCCAGAACATAGCGCTGTACCTGATTATATGCTTTTTTGGAAAGCACGCCGGTCAGACCGGTTTCGTAATCCTTATCCGCCCAGGGATCCGCACGGTATAAACCGTACAGAACTCCCAGACCGCTGTATTTTTCAACCTCCTGACGAAATTCCTCCGACAGTTCGATGGTATCCTCACCATTTACGCATTTTCGCTCATAAATCCGAAATCCGTAAAGACGCTGATTGAGCTGACCGACCTTTTCTGCCAGCGTCATCTCCTCCAGGAGAGCCTTCGCCCTCCTGGCAGGAGCTAAAGAAGCATCCTGATATGCCTTCATTTATTCACAATCTCCGTATTTTTCTTTCAGTAGCTCGATTCCGTACTCTCTCGGAGTACCCTTCAACCGCTCCATATAGGACTTCAGCTGTCCTCTGCAATGCTCGGGGCCGCCCTCCCGCATCACGGTCCACATGGGATCTACATCGTAATGGGAGGTCTTCATCATCTTGTCATTCCAGTCGAGGATCATCTTCGCACCTTTTGCGCACAAGTCAGGGCGCTCCTCTGCCAGGTTGTGCTGCTCGTGAGGATCTTCCTTTACATTGAACAGCATTTCCTCCGGGAACAGATGATACCCGCCGTGTACGGTTCTGATATATACATAGTCATCAAACCGGGCACTTCTCTGGCACACATGGGCACACTGGGTCAGAATCGCATAGGGCTTGGAGCAGTCTGTGCCATCCTTTAATGCCTTTGCAAAGGAACTGCCGTCATAATGATAACGATCCGAAAACATCGGTGTACCCAGCAGTTCCTGCACGGTAGGTGTCAGGTCTGTATTGTCATAGAAGCCCTTAACCACTGCGCCCTTCTGCATGCCGGGCCAGCGAACGATCATAGGAATACGGCAAACCGGCTCATCCGCAGTGCCATGCTCTCCGTAAATACCGAACTCTCCAAGATCCTCGCCGTGATCCGCTGTGATAATGATCGCAAGATCATCGTCATACAGTCCGTTATCCTTTAACCAGCCAATAATCTGACCAATGTTATCATCTGTGTATTTTACACCGTCATCATACAGATCCAGAAGGTGCTTTGCCTCTTCCAGAGTTGTCAGCTTACCGGGGTGCTTTGGCCACTGAGGAAACGTATCATCATTCCACATGTTGATCTCGTTTGCGCAGTGGGGTCCGATGTGCAGCAGGTGCTCTTCAAAGGTCTTCTCGTCGATCCAGTCATCCGGAAGCGGCGTATCCGCAAACTGGCTCGGATAATCTGCCGGTGTACGATAAGGTGTATGAGGATCCCAGTAATGCACATGCATCATCCAGTTATCCTTCTTGCCGTTTCTCTCCAGCCAATCCAGCACATGAGGCGTTACCATCTCTGCGGACTCACTGCCTCTCCTGCCTACGTTGTAGCATTCATTGAAACCGGAATTAAACCACCATGCACTGTGACGTTCTGCAAAGGAAGAGAAGGAAACCGTATGCATTCCGGCTCTTCTAAACTGCATGAACAATCCGTTCTCAGACATGTCATCCGTAAAGCTTCTGGTGGTTCCCTGCAGACGCATATCCGCAGCTGTACCGCCATGCCCTACAATTCCGTTATGAATTCCATACTGTCCGCTGATCATGGATGCTCTGGACGGAAGGCACGGTGCATTCGGGCAGTAATAATCATCGAACCGCACTCCCTCCTTTGCAATTTCATCCATTACAGGTGTGGTATTTCTGCCATAGCCATAACAGCCCATATGATCCGCCCGCAGCGTATCAATGTCAAACAGTAATACTCTCATTTGTGAGTTGCTCCTTTTCCCCATTTTTATAACAACAGAAAATCATTTTCTGCAGTTTTCAATTTTTCCCCGCTCTCATTTCGGAAGGTGTGCTGTCATAATAATTATGAAAATGCTGGTAGAAATAATTCATGTTGGAATATCCGACTTCCGCGGCTACCGAAGAAATCTTGTCGTCGGTATTTAGAATCCTCTCCCGCGCGACATACATCCGGTATGCCATCAGGTATTCCGAAAATTTCATATCTGTTTCCTTGATAAAAATCTGACCAAGATAGGTCGCATTCATCCGGAATCGGTCGGCTATACTTTTTAAGGAAATATGCTGCCCATATTCCATTGCCACGATCATAACGATCTTACGGATCAGCGGGGAAAATTCCTCATAGGGCCGCCGCAGGATCGGATCTTCGTTTTTACGCACCTCCAGCTGCACAGTTCCGTGCAGGTTTTCTACCACAACCTGTTCAATGCGCTTCTGAAGCTGATCCTTATCAAGGGGCTTTAACAGATAATCCACTGCGCCGCAACGCAGTGCTTCACAGGCATACTGAAAATCGTCATATCCGCTCATCATAATATAGTTGGATTTGACACCCATTCCATTCAAACAATTAATCAGTTCATAGCCAAATTCATTGCCGATCCGTACATCCACCAGGCAGACATCCGGTTTCCAGTCCACCACATGGGATACCACTTCAAAACAGCTTCTGGCGGTCCGGATTCGTTCAAAGCCAAGAGATTTCCAGTCAAGAAGCCTGCAAATGCCTTCGGCAATGGCAGGTTCATCATCCACGATCACCAATGTGTACATCTTCTTCCACCTTTCCCGGTATCAGGATAGAAATTTTAAATCCCCCTTCCGGGTTATTCCCGATTTCCATCTTAAAACCATTTCCATAAAAATAATTCAAACGCATATATACGTTTCTCAGTCCGATATCCGCTTCCGGATCGTCATTTCCTTCGCGCATCGTCTTCTGTACCTGCTCCAGCTGATCTGCAGGAACACCGGAGCCATTGTCCATGATTTCGATCACGGTGTCCGGGCCTTGTGCATGTCCGCTGATGATCAGCAGATTATACATGCTCTCCCGGTCAAAGCCATGAGTAAAGAAATTTTCCGCAAGGGGCTGCAGCCAAAAACTCACCGTCGGGATTTCTCTGAGTGCATCTTCCAGCTCGACCTGATAGAAAAAATTATCTCCAAACCGCAGCTCCATGATCTTTAGATACATTTCAAGCAGCTTAAACTCTTCTCCCAGCGTGATCGTATCCTTCGTATGGGTTCTGGCACGGTACAGTGCCCCAAGCAATGCGATCGCATCCGCCGTATCCCGGTCTCCTTCCAGCAACGCCCTGGAGCGCAGCGTTTCCAGTGTGTTATATAAGAAGTGCGGGTTGATCTGATGCTGCAGTGCACGCATCTGAGTCTCCTGCTCCTTCAGCTTCCAGACATATTCCCGCTGGATATGCCCCTGCAGCTTTGCACCCACATCCTTTAGGGCAACTGCGATCATGCCATATTCATTTTTGCGCCGCTCGCTGCTTAAATCTTCCTCCTGAACATCCGCAAACTCACCGGATTCCATGTGAGAAAGCATATGAATGATCTTGGAAAGAAACTCATAATCCGCTTTCAGCTGCATATTTGTAAACAGAATGATCCCAAAGGCTATCAAAAACAGCGTTGTCCCTATCACGCCAACGACATAACGATTATCCGCCACCAGCTCTCCGATACTTTTTATGACAACATAGGAAAACGTTCCCTGATTGGATGTATGTTTTGTAAAAAAAGTCCTCCGGCTGCCGGTATTCTCCAACCAGCCAAACTGTACCCCCCGCAGGGCCGCCTGGAACAGCTCTGCTTCCTGCTGTGGACTCATCTTGCTGTGGGCAAGCATATCCCCATCTGCATCGAAAATCCCCCAGGAAGCATTGATCTCATCATTGACCTCATAAAAATCCGCCGTGCTGATCCAGAAATCCATCGTTCCCATTGAAATACTCATGGTATCCGGGTCACGAACCGAATAAGAGGACGCCATAATATCCCCAAATCCTGGAATTGTCTTCACATCCTCGATTGTGCGGCATTCAAAATCCACCCACAAATCATAGTTCGTCATTCGCAGAGCTTTTATACCGTTATCCGACCGCAGCGTTACACCGCAGATCTTCGTCCTGCCATCTAAAAACAGCTTCTTGATATCTGCCGGCACATACCGGATTTCCGAATCACTGTTCAAACTGTTTTCCCGGCGCTTCGCGATGTAATCCTGATTGTTCACAGCGCCAAACAATGCCTTTAAATCTTCCATCAGCGCCGCGTCGGTGTACAGGCCTTCCACATAGGACCGTGTCCAGGTCTGAACATTTTCCAGCTGGCGCTCCTTTTGCTGGAAGCGGTACTGAGACTGGATCTGCACATCATTGACCCAGTTGCGGATAAAGAAAAACAGAACGCCCGAAAACGCGCTCAGGCAAAGCACAATGACTACGATGATTGTCCCAAGAAATTTTTTCCGATAGATCCGATATTCCAAAAACGTACTGTGGCCTTTGCTCATTTGCTGTCTTCTCCTGTGTCATACATCTTCTGCGAAGCCGCAGCTTTCCGATCCCTATTCCTAGCTCGATTATATCCTGTCTATATAGACTTTGCAAGCGTGACCACTCTGCGGACGCCGGACGCTGTGTTCTTCGTGCTTTCCCATGCACAGATTTGCATGGGGACAGGTTATCTGTACATGGGAAAACGCAAAGGAGCTGTTATGGAAAAAAGCCGCCCGAACCAAAGTTCGGACGGCCTGTCTTTAGTTCCTTATCCAATCAATATGACAGGGAAATGTTACTTCACCTTTTACAGTTTCTTCTGCGTCCGGCATCCTTCCCCTGCAGATTAGTTTGCAAAGAACTCGTCAACCTGCTTCTGAGCCTCTTCGATAACGGTATCCAGGCCTGCAGCCTTCAGCTCTTCGATACAAGCAGGAACTGCAGTTGCCGGATCAGATGCACCGGTCAGCAGGTCATTCTTGTACTTATCCCAAACAGTGTTGCAGTTTGCGATCTCGTTCTGGATATTGGTTACATCCAGAGCAAAGCCCAGGCAGGTAGAAGATGTAGCAGATTCGTTCTGCTCTTTTACCTGATTCCATGCATCCGGATCGCCATCCGCCTGAGTAGACAGGATGAAGAAGGTACCCTGTGTATAGGAAGGCCAGTTCCAGTCATCACGCAGCTTCTGTACTGTGCCGTCTTCTGCGTACTCCATGTAGTTGCCTTCTGTACCATATGCACACATATCACGGAATTTGGGATCTGTGTTCATCAGCTGCAGAACCTTCAGCGCTTCTGTCTTATACTTGGAGTTTGCGGAGATTGCGTTCATAGAGCCCTGAATGGTCTCGGTTGTGTACAGAGGTCCGAATACCTGAGTCAGGTCATACTTCTCAATACCCTGGTTGAATGCCCATGTGGTTGCTGCTGCAGGCCAGCCCTGTGCAGAACCGAAGATGGAGCCTTTACCGCCGTCTGTTACAACGTTAGCATCGGGATTGATGATGCCGTCCTGATACCATTTGTGCAGCCAGTTTAAGCCGTCCATGATATCATCCTGCTCCAGTGTGCATACAACCTTGCGGCTTGCATCGTCATATTTTACGCCGATGGGCTGCAGACCGGAAGCAAGACCGTCATAGTTGTTGAAGAAGCCGTTGAAGGTAGAACCCTGAGCCAGCTGCATCGGATATACGGATTTGCCCTCGCCCTCTTTGATGGTCTGCAGAGCATCATTTAAGGTTGCATAATCTTTGATGCTGTCTACATCAATGCCGTACTTCTGTACATAAGTATCATCCAGCATCCAGAACTGTGTCAGGGAAGAATCCTTGTAGGTCGGTACTGCATATACATTACCGTGAATCTTGGCACCTTCCCACAGGTCTGCAGGGATGAAGTTGTACAGATCCGGTGTCTCAGACTGAACAAGGTCTGTGATGTTCTCCAGAGCGTTCAGGTTTACAAATTTGGTGTAGTTTGTGTTGTTTACGAACATCAGGTCGAAGTATTCGCCGGTGTTGATGATGTTGTTCATCTTGGTGTCGTAATCTGCCCAGCCTGCAATCTTAACATCGATTCTTACGCCGATCTTTTCTTCTGCGTAATCGCTGATCTGAGATACAGCCTGATCGAAATCGTCTGCAGGTGTTCCGCCTACAGTCCACCATACCAGGGTAGGCACTTCACCATTGCTTGCTGCAGAATTAGAAGCAGCTTCTGTTCCGGCTGCAGCGCC
>ENA-ORNP01000930-ORNP01000930.1-human-gut-metagenome-genome-assembly--contig:-NODE-930-length-32689-cov-3.618251_pt1 | contig 32689 bp, 20 predicted proteins | sample MGYA00242119_ERZ509030 | MGnify/ENA primary metagenome ERZ509030 (study PRJEB26280, sample SAMEA2338708) | human gut metagenome | biome: human gut; feature: human-associated habitat; material: faeces... | reverse complement strand
AATTCTTCATATTCTGTGCCTTGCGTTGCTGAAAACAATGCTACTAAACCAATGGCTAATAAAATAACTATACAAACGAGAATTCCCCAGTCCATATTTTTTAATATTTTCTTTCCCATTGAATCTCCTCATTTATTCTTCATTAGATTTGTTAGCTGATACTTTTTCTTTTACTTCTTCAGAATCTTTTGAGTCATCTGTTTCATCTAACTCTTCATTGTCATCTTCTGAATCATCATTTTCTGATTTATTATCTTCGTTTTCTGCATCAGATTTTTCACTCTCATCATCAACGCTTTCATCGTCATCAGATGTATCAACTGTTCTCTCGTCTAACTCTTCGTCTTTAGAATCATCTTTTACAACTTCTTCATTACTCTCGTCAGAAGCTTTCTCTTCTACATCTTCTTCTGAATTCTTTTTTTTCTCTGTTGTATTGTCTTCCTTTTTAACATTTTCTTGTTTTTTCTCTTTTGTTTCTTTTTCTATATTTTTTTCTTTTTTCATTTCTTCCCTTATTCCGGCGATTGGAATATTTGCATATAATGCTGGTGCACCTGTTGTTCCATCCTCATTTGTCTTGTTTGTTAGACGCACATCTATATCTTTCTCATCAACATCTATATATTTTTTTATAACTTCTATTATTTCTTGTCTCATCATGTCTAAGAAATCAGCTGAAACATTTGCTCTATCTTGCATTAAAACTAAATGTAACCTTTCTTTTGCTGTATCCTTAGATTTTGCTTCTATCTGGTCTTTCTTTCCAATCTTTTTAAAGAAATTAATTACGTTCTCAAACATTATGTACCCTCCACTATTTTTTTCTGAATATGCCTTTTATTTTGGTAAAAAATCCTTCATCTCTGCCCGGAATTGTAACATCAATATTTTCACCAAGAATTCTTCTTGCAATTTCTAAATATGCTTTTCCTGATGGAGCTTTTTTGTTTATTACTGCAGGTTCTCCTTTATTTGTTTGAGTAATTATAAACTCATCGTCTGGCACAACGCCTAAAAGATTGATTGATAGTAAGTCAACAATATCGTCAACATCCATCATCTCTCCTTTTTTAACCATGTTTGGTCTTAATCTATTTACAATTAGCTCTGGATTTCTAATCTCAGACGCTTCTAATAATCCTATAATTCTGTCTGCATCTCTGATTGAAGATATTTCTGCATTTGTTACTACTATAGCTCTGTCTGCTCCTGCGATTGCATTTTTGAAGCCTTGCTCTATTCCAGCAGGACAGTCGATTATAATATAGTCAAATTCCTCTTTTAGTTTGCTAGTTAGTTCTTTCATTTGTTCTTCATTTATAGCGCTTTTATCTCTAGTTTGAGCAGCTGGTAATAGGAATAACTGTTCAAACCTTTTATCTTTTATAAGGGCTTGTCTTAGTTTACATTTTTCTTCAACAACATCTACTATATCGTATACTATTCTGTTTTCTAATCCCATTACAACATCAAGGTTTCTAAGGCCAATATCAGTATCTACTAATACAACTTTTTTTCCTTTTAGGGCAAGAGCAGAACCAAGATTTGCTGTTGTAGTTGTTTTTCCTACTCCACCTTTTCCTGATGTTATTACTATAACCTCTCCCATAGAATCCTCCATTTCCTACTAACTCTTATCAAATTCACAAACTTTTTATAGATTTTTTAATCCATAATTTTCTACTAATATATTATACGCAAATGGGCAAAAAGTCAAGTAAAATTGGGCATTTTGTGAAATTTACAAATTTGATGAGAATGATAATTTTAGGAACCTTATTTTAAGAGTAAAAATAAAAAAACGCCTAAAACTAGGAATAAATTTCCGGATTTTAGGTTGTTTGATAATTTATATTAATGTTTATAATATCTAAAATATACGTTATGACTCCTTTATCCTTTTCACATTATACATTTCTTAACTTCATCTGTCTGTTAGAAAAGCGAAACACGAAAGCCAAAAGCAGTCAGGTATTTACTATTTGTACTATGGAGTATATTACGATATGCTGTTGAATACAATGTTCCATCATCATTGAAATCACCACCTCTACTAGTGTAAGGATAACTAGTATCAGCAGAATATTCCAGTGTCCATTCCCAAACATTTCCAGATATATCATATATATTCTGCACTAAAAAATTTATATTCGCTCCAGTTGTTAATAATACACTTGAATTTGTAGTTTTTGTGTATGGACATGCAAAAAAATTCTTTCCCATATCCGCTGAATACTTTGTTTTAGTATCTGCTATATTCCATAAATTATTCTTATAGTTTCCTATTGAGCTACTATCTGATATTAATACATTATCATCTATATTTCCTTTATTATGCATAAAAGCAAGTATTAAATCCCATTGTACTCCAAACATTAGACTACTTGTATAACTTCCAGAATTCACTTTTTCAGCTAATACTTTTGCTTGCGTTCTTGTTACATATGTGTATGGATATACATCTGCCTTTGATACTGGTACTGCAGTTGGTGCTATATATTTTCCATCTGAATTTTTTTCTGTATCACTAGTCCTATTTACTGTTGTTCCTGCCTCATATCTTCCTACATAAAACCCACCATTTTGGTAAACACTTTTTAGCATTTTCTTTTTTTGTACATAATATTCACTTTCTGTAAACCAGCCTTCATTGTCATTATCTGCTACCCAAGTGTCTGTAAATGTTGTTCCATTTCTATATACACTAGTATATGTGTGTAAATCGTTTTCTATCTTCGTATATTCATCATCTGTAAAATTTGTTATATTTAATCCAGCTGTAGGATAAACTGTTGTGTTTTTTGGAACTTCTACCCAAACATATTGATTTCCATTACCATCTTCTATTACAAGTCCATTATCTAAATTAGTTCCTTTTATTTGTTTAAATTCACTACTTGGATAATATGGCTGAGTTTCATTAGTTTCAGGTAATCCAATTATTTCTTCTCTTATCTCATCTAAATTATTAAATTGCTTTTCATATACTTCTTTTGCTAGTATTTGACTTTGTATTTGAATTCTTCTTTTTCCAGAAGCTTTCATATAAGCAGTAGTAAGCACTATTGAATATAGCAATACACTTATAACAACTAATGCAGAAATTGAACCTTTATTATCTCTCAGAATTTTTTTCATTAGAATCCTTCTTTCTCTTTTTTAATACTTATATAATATAATAAATTCAATAAATAAGTCAATAAATTTTCTATATTATTTACCGAATTGTTGTTCACTTTTCTTGACATGTGAGCCAAATAAGAATATACTGAACATGTTAGTTTTGTACTAATTTTTTTGCTATTAAAAAAATTCAATTTTATTTGTATAAATTTTATAATTAACTTAATTATAGAATCTATACATTTTTGAATGAAAATTTCTAAAAATTAATTTTGTTATAGCAATTATGTTTTAGTACAGCATAACTTTTAAGAAAGGAGATTTTTTAAAGTGGAAAATTTGGTAGAAATTAGATGGCACGGTAGAGGTGGCCAAGGTGCTAAAACAGCTTCTCTTTTGCTTGCAGATGCAGCATTTAACACTGGTAAATATATTCAAGGTTTCCCTGAATATGGTCCAGAGAGAATGGGAGCCCCAATTACAGCTTACAATCGTATTAGCAATAGTCCTATTGTTATTCATAGCAATATTTATGAGCCTGATTATGTTGTAGTTGTTGATGACACTCTTTTAGAAACTGTTGATGTAACTGCTGGTCTTAAAGAAACTGGAGCCATAGTAATAAATACAGTAAAAGATGCAGATTATTTAAAGAAAGCATTAAAAGGATATAAAGGCGGAATTTATTGCATAGATGCAAGGAAAGTTTCTGAAGAGGCTTTAGGAAGATATTTTCCAAATACTCCAATGCTTGCTGCTATTGTTAAAGTTGCAAATATTATGGATGAAAAAGACTTTTTAAATGATATGAAAGGCTCGTTCAAGCATAAATTTGCAAAGAAGCCTGAAGTTATAGAAGGAAATATGAAAGCCTTAGAAATGGCTTTAAATGAGGTTAAGAAAATTAATTAATGAAGTAAGATTAAAAAATATAATTTTGGCTAAGTCAATTTTCATTTAAACACGGTTACATATCACATATGTTTCCATGCTTTTAAAATTCATTTTTCTTACTAAAATTTAATTTTTTCAATCGAATTTATTCATTATAAGAAAGGATTGTGATAAAAAATGTCAAAAATGCATATAGATAAAACCACACCAGTAGATAAATTAACACCAGGCGGAATTATTTATCAAGCTGGAAATGCTAGAGAATTTAAGACAGGTGACTGGAGAAGTATGTACCCAGTATGGATTCCAGAAAAGTGCACACAATGTGGATTGTGCTTCCCTGTTTGCCCTGATGACTCTATTCCTGTTAATAAAGAATGTAAAAGAGAAGATTTCAATTACGATTATTGCAAGGGATGTGGAGTTTGTAGCAAAGTTTGCCCTTTCGGTGCAATAGAAATGAAGGAAGGAGTTGGAAAATAGTATGAGTATAAGAGAACGTTTAAGTGGAAATGAAGCTTCAGCAGTAGCTATGAGACAAATTAACCCTGATGTTGTTGCAGCCTTCCCTATTACCCCATCAACGGAAATTCCACAATACTTTTCAACGTTTGTTAGTAACGGACAAGTTGATACAGAATTCGTTGCAGTTGAGAGTGAGCACAGTGCTATGAGTGCTTGTATAGGTGCGGAAGCTGCTGGTGCAAGAGCTATGACGGCAACATCTGCAAATGGATTGTCTTTTATGTGGGAGATGCTTTATATAGCTTCTGGTTCAAGACTTCCAATAGTTATGTCTTTGGTAAACAGAGCCGTTTCAGGTCCTTTAAACATACACAATGACCATTCTGATGCAATGGGGGTACGTGATGCTGGTTGGATTATGCTTTTCTCTGAGAATAACCAAGAGGCATATGATAATTTAATAATGGCTCATCAAATTGCCGAAAATAAAGATGTTTTACTTCCTTTAATGGTTTGCCAAGATGGATTTATTACATCTCATTCAATAGAAAATATTGAGCTTATCGAAGATGACAAGGTTAAAGAATTTGTTGGTACATATAAGCCAGAACATTATTTGTTAAATCATGATGAGCCTGTTGCAATGGGTCCAATGGATTTACAAGCATTCTTGTTTGAGCATAAATATCAACAAGCAGAAGCTATGAGAAACGCAAAAAAGGTTATTCTAGAAGTTGCTGATAGATTCGAAAAAATGACTGGAAGAAAGTATAGCTTCTTCGAAGAATATAAATTAGACGATGCAGAAATTGCAATAGTTTGTATGAACTCTACAGCAGGCACAACAAAGGCTGTTGTAGACGATTTGAGAGCAAAAGGAATTAAGGCTGGTCTATTAAAGGTTCGTGTTTACAGACCTTTCCCAGCAGAAGAAATTGCAAAAGCATTGTCACACTTAAAGGCTGTTGCAGTTTTAGATAAAGACGACAGTGTAAACGCTGCTGGCGCTCCCCTATTTACAGACGTAACATCTGCAATGTATGCAAATCAAATTGCAAATGTTCCAATGGTAGACTACATGTATGGAATTGGTGGTAGAGATACTACTACAAAAGACATTGTAAGTGTATTCGAGGATTTACAAGAAATTATTAAGACTGGAAATTTAGGAAACCCTTATAGATATTTAGGATTACGTAAAGGAGGAAAATAAACAATGGCATATAATTTAAAAGAAATAATGGCAACTAAACCATCAAGATTTACTGCCGGACACAGAATGTGTGCCGGATGTGGTGCTCCTCCTGTTGCAAGAATGATTATGAGAGCATTACACGAAGGTGACCACGCAGTTGTTTCTAATGCAACTGGATGTATGGAAGTTTCTACATGTATTTATCCATATACAGCATGGACAGATTCTTACATACATACAGCTTTCGAGTGTGCATCAGCTACATGTTCTGGTGTAGAAGCTGCATATAAATCTTTAGTAAAGCAAGGAAAATTAGTAGAAAAAGACGGAGAAAAAACAAAGTTCATAACATTCGGTGGAGACGGTGGAACTTATGATATAGGAATTCAATCTCTTTCTGGTGCAATGGAAAGAGGACACGACATGACATATGTTTGCTACGATAACGGCGCATACATGAACACTGGAATTCAACGTTCATCTGCAACACCAAAATTTGCAGACACAACAACATCGCCTGCTGGAACTGTTATTCCAGGAAAAATGCAATCTAGAAAAGATTTAACACAAATAATGGTAGCACACCATTTGCCATATGTTGCTCAAACAGCAGCATTTGCAAACTTCAAAGATTTATATGAAAAAGCTGAGAAAGCAATATACACAGAAGGTGCAACATTTTTAAATGTTTTAGCTCCATGTCCACGTGGATGGGGTTATGCAACAGAAGATTTAATGAAGATAAACAAACTTGCAATAGACACCTGCTACTGGCCATTATACGAAGTTGTAAACGGAGTATATAAAATAACATACAAGCCAGCCAAAAAATTACCAATAGAAGAATTCTTACGTCCACAAAAACGTTTCAAGCACATGTTCAAACCTGGAAACGAATGGATGATAGAAGAATTTCAAAAAGAGGTTGACAAAAGGTGGCAAGAATTGTTAAACTTAGAAGAGATGACAAATATCGCCCAATAGGGACGCCCCTTTTTGGGCGAAAAGAAAAGGTGGTGAAATTCATGGCATATAAAATTACAGATAAATGTATTGCTTGCGGAGCTTGTGCAGCTAACTGCCCTGTTTCTTGCATTTCTGATAAAGGAAGCAAATATGAAATTGATCCTTCTATGTGCATAAGCTGTGGAACATGCGCTCAAGTATGTCCTGTTGGTGCTCCAGAAGAGGAATAAGATTTTTGAAATTAATTTTTGCCAATATTGACAAAAACTAATAAAAGTAGTATCATGATATTAGTTAATCATACTGTATGTTAGTATATTAACTACTTTCTAAATGTATATAAAACAAATATATGCATAGAATAATAAGGGAATAAATTTCCTTATATATTATTTTATTGAAATTTAAGGTTCAATAAAAAAGATAAGAGCCGCAGCCCTTATCGAATCTCGTTTGTATTAGAATTGGAGTTCACTGCACGAACTTCAATTTTTTTTTCTGACCATTTGATATATGAAGTATATCCTAGACTTGCTAGAAAACATAAAACAATACCAACAATCAGAGCGATTAAAGCCCTGCCAAGATATCTAACGGCAATATCATTGCAATTATAATCTTTATGTTTCAATTCTACCGCCTCCTTTCTCATAATGTTGCACTTAACAATTCATGTGAAGAGTTAGGTGCATAAACTAGTAGTTGAAATACAAAATTACAATAACTAATTTATGCACCCAACTGAAAGAAAGCTAAACGATTATTTGTAGTATATCAAATTGATAGATGTATTGCAATAAAATTTACAAAATAGTTAATAAAAGCAAAAGAAATATCTTGTCAATTTTGCGTTCTATACATTGATATACTCACAAAAAAATGATATAATTGGTTTTAGTTCTTTTGGCTCACTTTGAGCCATGAATTATGTTCAACTTTTCAAAAATAATTTTAGGAGGTCAGAAAATATGTTAAGAACCATTACCCAGAAGTGCCCGTCTTGCGGATATGTGTATGTTGAACGGCAGCACATTGAAGTTCAAACAGTGTCCGTAGAAAAACGGTATACCCATAGGCCCGTTCGAAATCTAAATCCTATCCGTGGAAAAGAAATCATAAAACGCGATTATTTGGAAGGTGATGAAAGATTCACTCAAATCGTTGTTACCGGCTCTTCGTGTTTCGATGCTCGATATCATCCGGAAATGGCACTCTTAGTTTGTCCCAAGTGTGGCACTGTTTTAGCTCCTTGGATAGCTATGAAAACTGAGGAAACTGAAGAATAATACGTTCTTAACGTCCAACCCAGCCAGCAGAAATTTTAACATTCCTGCTGGCTGGGTTGGTTTATGTAAAAATTTAATTGTTTCTCTTTTTATTTTCTTCTTTTTCTATTATTTTATCTCTTTTCTCTAGTTCTTCTAATTTTTGTAATTCTTTTAAATTAGCCATCTCTTCGCTATCCACTGTATTATCAATACTGTTTTTATCATTTCCGCTTGCATTTTTTATTACTTTTACGTCTTTTGCTGGATATGTTTTGTATGTTGTGATATCGTCTTTCCTAAATTGTACCTTTATTGCTTCTTTCAATACCTCTTGTGTAACAACAGTTCCTTCTCCATCTTCTGTTTTTACTATTGAACCTACTTTTGGCAATTTTTTTATTTTATCTTCATATACTTCTTGCTCATATTTCAAGCAACACATTAGTCTTCCACAGTTTCCAGATATTTTCGATGGATTTAGAGAAGCACTTTGCTCTTTTGCCATTTTTATTGATACCATGTCAAAATTATTTAAAAATGAGCAACAGCATAGTTCTCTTCCACAAACACCATTTCCACCTATTTTTCTAACTTCATCTCTTACCCCTATTTGTCTTAGCTCTATTCTTGTTTTGTAAATAGCTGCTAAATCTTTTACAAGCTCTCTAAAATCTACACGTCCATCAGCTGTAAAATAGAATATTATTTTACTATTGTCAAACTTATATTCTACGTCTACTAAGTTCATGTCTAATTTGTGTTTTTTTATTTTTTCTTTGCACACCTTCATTGCTTTTTGCTCTTTTATTTTGTTGTCTTCTACTCTTTTTAAATCTCTATTATTTGCAAGTCTTACTATTCTTTTTAGTTCTGTTGAAACTTTATCGTCTGGAATCTGTCTTTTATTTATTACAACTTCTCCTACGTCTTCTCCCATTGTAGTTTCAACCACGACTTTATCTTTTAAGTTTAATTGTATGTATCCTGGATCAAAGAAATAAACTTTACCAGGCTTTCTGAATCTAACTCCAACTATTGTTTTCATCTATAGTCCCCTTTCTTAAATTTAGTTGAAAATAATTAAATTATTTTTCAACCGTCTCCTCCCACATTTTCAATAATAAATTGTCTATACACATATCATAATTATTATTCAAAACTATTCTATTTTTGGTGTCTTCTATTATTGCTATTAAGTTCAAAAATTTTACTCTGTAATCTTTATTTTTGTTGATATATTCATAAATTATTACTATCATATAGTCTAATAAATCATTGATAACCTCTTTTGATTTATATAATATTTCGAATTGGCTTAACATTTTTACTACATTTGGTATTTTCCCATTTAGAAAATTGTTAGTTGTACTTTCTACTGCATTGTATTCTTCTAAATTTTCATTTACCTTCATTAGCTTTCCAATGCTTCCGTTACACATCTTTAGCAAATTTTCACTTGGCACTTGCATTCCTTGTACACTATTTATGTATGAGATTAAATCACTCGTTTCAAGATTATTAAAACTTATTTTTAAGCATCTAGATTTTATTGTGTTTAACAATTTATTTTCGTTTGCAGTTATTAATATTATCATTATGTATTCAGGTGGCTCTTCTAGCGTTTTTAATAGGCTATTTTGAGCCTCTTCTGTCATCTTATCACTATCATTTATTATAAATACTTTTTTTCTCGACACAATTGGTTTTGTATACACATTTTCTTGCATCTCTCTTATCTGTGCTATTTTGATAGAATTCCCATCAGGCTCTATCAAAACAAAGTCTGGATTGTTTCCTGAATCAAATTTTACACACGAACTGCAATTATCATTTTCAGTTTTATTATTCAAGCATAAAGCCATTTTAGCAAGTTCCTTTGCAAATAACTTTTTTCCTATTCCTTCTTGCCCTACAAATAAATAGCTGTGCGATAATGTATTATTTTTTATATTATCTATAAATTCTGACTTTATCTTTTTATTTCCAATAATATTTTCAAAACTCAAGTTTTTATCTCCTATTCAGCTTTTTTTATAGTTCCAAATTTATTTAATGGCCAAAATCTTATAGTAACTTTTCCTTCTATTTTTTCTAATGGAATACAACCAAATCTTCTGCAATCTGCCGAAACGCTTCTATTATCTCCCATTGCAAATACACAACCTTCTGGAACTATTATATCTGTAAACATTCCACCATAAGCTTCAGTTTTTACATTTGAATTTAAATAAGCAGATTCATCTAGTTCTTCACCATTAATATATACTTTTCCGTCCATTATTTGTACATGTTCACCTGGCAAGCCTATAACTCTTTTTATATAGCTCGTCTTTCCCCATTCTAACACATAATAAGCGAACTTAGAAAATATATTTGTTGGCACTTTATCATATATTGCAACTGGATTACTTAAATCTACTTTATCTTCTCCAATGTATGTAACGCTTGGTTGTTCAAATGTAATTATATCTCCTCTTTTAGGAAGTTGCTTTCTTGTTCTTGGTATTCTGTTTAGTACTAACCTTTCACCTTGCTTTAATGTAGGGTACATTGAATCCATTTGAACTACTGTTGGAGTTCCAACATAATATCTTATTAATAATGCAAGTACAATTGCTATTACTATGCATTCAATCCATTCTAATATATTTTTTAATTTATCACTCATTTTCTGTTCCTTTCTTTACAGCTGGAATTCTAATTACTACTTCTGTTCCTTTTCCCAATTCACTCTTAATGTCTATGCTTCCATTGTTTTGTTCTATTATCTCTTTTGCTATTGATAGACCTAGTCCTGTTCCACCCATTTCTCTTGAGCGAGCCTTATCTACCCTGTAAAAACGTTCGAACACTCTTGCTAAATCTTCTTTTGGAATTCCAATTCCATTGTCTATTACTTTTATGTAAGCATCATTATATACAAAGCCAACATAAATTTTGATATTCCCTTTTTCTTGCGTATATTTTACAGCATTGGATAATACATTTAATATTACTCTTTCTATTCCATTTTTATCTGCTTCTATTGGTGGTACATCCGCTGTAACATAACATTCAACATTTTGTTTTTTCTTTTCTATTTCAATTGCTAATTTTTCTTGACATTTTTTTGCGACTTCACCTAAATCAAAAATTGTAAGCTCTCTTGTCATTCTGTTTGTATCATATCTTGAAAGTGTCAACAAATCACTTACTAAATCTGCCATTCTTCTGCCTTCAGACGAAATTACTGATAAAAATCTTTGCTGTGTTTCTTTATCGTAATCTCCGTCTTGTAATGTGTCTGCATAACCAATTATCGAAGTGATAGGCGTTTTTAATTCATGAGATACATCTGCGACAAATTCTTTTCTCATATCATCTAGTTTAACATGCTCTGTAATATCTTGAATAACCGCAATAATTCCAGATGATAGGTCGTTTTCATCTTTATATGATGCTAAGAAAACATTTATAGTTTTATCTCCAATTACAATTTTTTCTTCAGCAGTATTATCTAAGTACAAAATTGCATCCATTTTTATATTTGCATTAAGCCTATTAAAAATCTCATTAAAATTCGACTCTTTATCTATATTCAAAAGTGCCTTAGCAGCTGGATTTATATGCATAATATTTCCTTTTTCATCAAATGCAACTATACCATCATTCATATGTAATAAAATAGCTTCAATTTCTCTCTTTTGCCTATTTACTTCATTCAACTTTTGGTTCATTTCCACATTCATAACACTAATTATATTTATAATAGAATCTAATTCTGTTTTCTTTTTTCTTTTTTTCTTAGGGTTTAACTCTATAAGTTCAACACTCTCACCATTTGCCAGTTTTTGAGCATTTATTATCATTTTATTTACCGGCTTTACAATAGCCTCTGAAATAAATATTCCAACAACAATTACAATGCAAGAAAATACTAATATTGTTCCTAATATTAGTATTTTTGCTTGGTTCATTTGAGCATCCGTAATATTTATTAAATCTTGAGAAGTTACATATTCCGAAGTTCCTATAAACTCTTGATTTTCACCTATTATTCCAGCAAAAAAAGCTCCCATTCCAATTATTATAATTGTTCCTATTATAAAGAATATCAATAATATTTTATTTTGTAATTTTTTCATCATTAATTCCTTTTATTTAGAGGCTAGATAATATCCAATTCCTCTTTTATTAATAATAATTTTTGAATTTTTTGTGCTGTCTCCAAGTTTTTCTCTAATTCTGCAAACAGTTACATCTACTGTTCTTATGTCTCCATAATACTCATAGTTCCATACTTTTTCAAGTAAAACTTCCCTTGTAACAGGAACTCCAGGTTGCATAGCCAAAAATTTAACTAACTCAAATTCCTTCGGTGTAAGTGGTTTAACTTCTCCTTTTACTTTAACTTCAACCTTTTCTAGGTCAAGTTCTAAGTCTCCAACAACAATTTTTGTATCTTTCTTTTTTTCTTTATCGATAACACTTCCGTCATCATTTTTTCTTAAGTTTGCCTTTACTCTTGCCATCAATTCTCTAACACTGAAAGGCTTTGTAATATAGTCATCTGCACCTAATTCAAGTCCTACAATTTTGTCTACCTCTTCATCTCTTGCAGAAATCATTAATATTGGAACATTATATACTTGCTTTACCTTATTGCACACAGTTAATCCATCTACTTTTGGAAGCATTACATCTAACAATATTAAATCTGGTCTTGCTTCTAGTGCTACATTTATCCCCATCTCACCATCAGTGGCTTCTAATGTGTTATACCCCTCTTTTTTTAAATTGTATACCAAAATGTCTATTATTGGCTTTTCATCGTCAACAACTAATATTGTTTTTTTGTTTGGATCTAATTCTTCTTTCATAGAAGTACACTCCTTCTTTTTATTTTCGTTTTATCTGTCGTCTCTTTCTTGTGATTTTGAACGTTCTATTTCTTGCATTTTGATTTTTTCTCCATCTTTTTCGGTCACAAGTTTATAGTTTGCATCAAAAGCTTGTGCATCTGCAAAATTCTCAATAATCTTATCTAACGTTTCTGTTGGTATTTTGCCATCTTTTGAAAAATGATATTTTTCAAGTTCATTTGATTTTTGAATTTCGTTTACGAATTTCTTATCTATGCTTCCACTATAGAACAAAGATGTAGCGCTCTTTAGTTCTTTGCCTGTTGGTAATTTTATTTCCATAACTTTGCTAACCTCGCTGCCATCAAAAACCTCATCACAATATACTTGTATTCTATTTACATCACTTGGATCTTTTATACCATATGCTTCTGCAATTTTCTTCTTAATTATCGCATTATAATTATCTGTTACCAATTGTTTTGCATTACCAATTGTATTACATGCTTCTAAATAGGCTTCCTGCTCATTAAATGTTGGTTCTGCCTTATTTTTATATTTATTATACGTATCTATGGCATTTGTCAATTCTTCAAGCCTATCAAAATCTTCCGCAGAAACAACCTTACTCATCATTGGATTAGCTTTAATGCTTTCTAAATATTCCTCAGAATCTGCTACCATTTGTATTGCAGCTTTTGTATCGTTTGTATTTCTAATATTTTTAGCCATATTTGAAATTATTGGACCACCAATTATTCCTGCTGCCAAGCTAACTGTTGCAGCTCCAAGTCCTAACTTTTTATATAATGATATCTTTTTTTGTAATTGTTTGCTTTTATAGACTCTTCTTCTTGCTTGCTCATTTGTTTCTCTAATGTTTAATGTTAATTCTCTTTTTTCCATATTTTATCCTTTCTATGGTATAACAATAATTTTTCAGCTACCATTTCCGTTCAAAATCTTTGCCCTTATTATAACTCTACCTCGCATATATGTCAAAGCTTTTTTTCAATATTATTACTAGTTTATTACATTTAAGTTTCATAAATAATTTTGACTATTGATTTACTCATAATTATGTATCTTCGCCCAAAAAGGGGCGTCCCTATTGGGCGAAATTTTATATTATTACTTCTATATTGTATACTCCATTTTCTCCTATTTTAATTTGTTTTTCTGGTATTTCTTCTCCATTACATATCATTTGTTTTACAATGGTTGTATTGCTTATGCTTGTGATGTTGGCAGTATTTTCTCCTGTTTTTTCGCTGTTTTTATTTAGACCTAAAATAATGTTTCCACGTATTACTTTTATATTGATTACACTATTTTTGTATTTATATTTTATTTCGTAATTGTCCCAATTTTGTGGTATGTGTGGTTCTATTTTTAAATATCCATTTTCTATATTTAATCCTAAAATATATTTTATTCCTGCTATATACATCCAACTGCTTGAACCTGTATACCACGTCCAACCTCCACGGCCAGCTAGGTTTCCTTGTCCATATACGTCGGCTGCTATTACATATGGTTCTACTTTGTATTTGCTACTTTCGTCTTTGGTACGAGCATGTTCTATTGGGTTTATCATTCTAAAGTTTTCATATGCTTTGTCATTTAAGTTCAGCATGGTTTGAGCAATTATCGTCCAAGTTGCGGCATGTGTGTATTGCCCTCCATTTTCTCTTGTTCCTGGCAAATATGCCTTTATATATCCAGGTTCTAACTTGCTTTTTTCGAATGGTGGGTCTAACAATTTTATTATTCCTATTTCTTTGTCTACTAAATGGTTTTCTAGGCTTTCCATTGCTATATATTTTTTGTCATTGTTACCTGCTCCAGAAATTGTTGCCCAACTCTGTGATATGCTGTCTATTTTGCATTCTTCGTTTTGCAAACTTCCGAGTGCATCTCCATCATCTGTAAAAGCTCTTTTATACCATCTACCATCCCATGCATTGTTATTTAATGCTCTTTTTAGCTCTTCCATTATAAACTGATATTTTTCTTTCTTCTCGAAATTTCCCATTCTTTCACAAATAGGAATAAATTCTTTTAACACAGCATACATGAAGAAACCAAGCCATACACTCTCTCCTTTTCCTTTTGCTCCGACATTGCTCATTCCATCGTTCCAATCTCCCGTACCGATTTTTGGCAGACCATGTTCTCCAAAATTTCCTATTCCAGTTTGATTTAATCCTTCTTTTCCAAGATTGTCCGTTTCTCCTTTATTCTGTTCTGCATCTTGTTCGTATTTTCCTACTTTTATTTTTTCAACTTCATTATCTTCTATTCCAATTGCCTTTTCTATTGCTCTTATGCAGTGTTTGTATACACTTTCTTTAAAGTTTGCGTCTTTGTATAAATCATACCTTTCATTTTCGTTTTCGGATAATTGTAGTCCGTCTTTGTACGACGGGTTTTCTTCTAAAATTTCATAATCTCCGGTAAAGGAAATGTAGTCTGCGACTACGTATGGAAGCCACAACAAGTCATCAGAGATTCTGGTTCGTATTCCCTTATCAGTTTCTTCGTGCCACCAGTGTTCAACATCTCCTTCAATAAATTGATGTCTGCAATTTCGTAATATTTGTTCTCTTGCGATGTTTGGTTCTACATATTTTATAAGCATACAATCTTGTAGTTGGTCTCTGAAACCATATGCACCACCAGATTGATAGAACCCAGTCTTGCCATACATTCTAGAGCTTATTGTCTGGTATATCAGCCAGCCATTTAACAATATATTTGTAGATTCCATTGGCGTGTTTATTTGCAATTTGTTTACTAGCTGTTCCCAATGTCTTCTTATATTTATATATTCATTTTTGCAGTTATTTACATTTGAATACTTATATGCCAAGTCTTGATATTCTTCTTTGTTTGACGCATCTCCTAAAGTGAATACTATTTCCTTTGTTGAATATGCTTCTATTGTTACATTTATTTGAATTGCAACTATTCCATCCTCTCCAAATGAATTTTCTCTGTTTAGAGCAAGTTCATCTAGTCCAACTGGATTTTCTAGTGTCGAATTTTTTAGGAACGATGTTTTACTTCCAGTGTATGAGCTTATTTTTTCACTGCACCCGATAAAAACTTGATTGTTGTTTTTTTCATCTGATAGATTTTTTACTAGCATAATGTTTGACGCATTATTCATTTCTAACTGTAGAAATCCATTGCTTTTTATCTCGTCCTCACCTAAAACAGGCTTTATATAATAAATTAATTTTAAGTTTTTACGCTGAGGATTTTTGTTTTCTAAAGTTATTAAATTTACTTTAATATTGTCGTTTTCTGGTACGAACATATCAACAGTCTGCCTTATTCTCGAAGAACTATGAATATATTTTGCATAGCCAAATCCATACACTACAAAATAATCGTTATTGTCTGGCATAGGATTAAATCCCAGCGACCACTTTCTGCCTGTATCCATGTCTTTTGCATATATTATTTCTGATGGAGTGTCTAGCACTTGATCATTTGACCATGCTGTAATTCTGTTTAGTCTACTGTTCTTGTACCAAGTATATCCTCCCATATTCTCTGTTGTTAATGTTCCAAAGGTTTTATTGGCTAAAATATGGCTCCACACCGTCGGTAGCTTACGGGTTTTATTAACGCAAATCAAATACTCCTTGCCATCTTTAGAAAATCCGCCATATTCGTTAAAATATTTTAAAGAAGCCTCGTCTATGAAGTTTTCTTTCTCGTCATTTACTTCTATAAAATTGTTTTGTTTTGCATCAAAAACAGTTTCTTTAACATTGTCTAGCATCTTGCTTTCTATGTCTTCCATTTGAAGTGCTAGAGAACTGTAATAAGCGTTTATTACTAAGTTTGCACGTTCTTCTAGCAGTTTTTTATCTTTCTTCTCTATATTTTCCAAACAGAAAATTCCTGCTGGAATATTAAGCAAATATGCTAAGTTTCTATTAAAAATAGCCCTTTGTATAGCGTCTTTTACATAGTTTTCGTACGACTCCTTTTCCTCATTTAATATTACTAAATCCACTTTGATATTCTTTACCCTGAAGAATTCATAAGCACTTAAAACTTCTTGAATTATATCAATATCGTTTATGTCTTTTATTTTTACCATTAATATTGGCAAGTCTCCAGATATTCCATATTTCCACAGTTCAGATACTGGACACTGTCTATCATACGAAGCTTTTATAGAAACTTTTGGTGTAAACAGCAAATATGAAAGCATTTTCTGATATACTTCTATGTCTTTGCCTTTTATACCTAGATATCTATTCTCCGCCTCACTCTTTGCTTTTAATAGTTCGAAGGTACGTTTCGTATTTTCGTTGTTCATAAATTTTGCCATGTTCTTTATAACTTGCTCTTTATCATATCCAACCGAAATTATTAGGTCAAATATTGCTGTTTCTTCTGGTTTTATATCGACAGTTTTCTTTAATGCAATTATTGGGTCTGTGGTGTAACCAATCTTCTTGCTAAATGGAATCGAATTTTCTACCTCACGTGGAATTCTATAATTACATCTGCCCCATAATTTTTCTTTGTCAATTTCAAACTCTACGTCTCCCAATTCATTCGACTGGCTAAATAGATTTACTGCCATATATGCATCTTTTTCACCGTTAGTGTGTGCTTTTCTCTTAACGACTATTGTATTTATTGAATCTATATACTCAAACGAAACAAATAAATTGTTGAAGGCCTTGTGCGCAAAATCTTGCATAGCACTCGATAGTACAGGTTCTAAAAGTGCAGTTATTTCCAATACTTCTTCAGATACACCATTGTTTTTCAGTTCCAGCCTTCTTATTTCAACTGGGTCATCTGTATCTACTATTATTTTTGTAACAGTTCGAATATTTTCATCATTTCTTACTATTTTGTTAGCTTCAGGCGAGAAAATTATATCGTATTTATCAGGTATTCGCAGATTTTTTGAATACGTATTCGTCCAAATGTTTTTATTACGTATATTCTTAATATAAAATTTTATTCCCTGCTCTGCCTCGTCAGTTTCCTTATATCTATTAACCTGCAAATCTCCATATTTACTATAACCATTGCCATATTGGTCAAGCACAATTGTGTAGTTGTCGTTTGCAATAACATTAGAAACATTCAAATTTTCGTTTATTTTACTGTATTTTCTTTGAGTGTAATCTTCGTAATCTACATATTTTATCTTCTCAATTTTCTCTTTTTCTTCTTTTGTAGTTATCATATTTTCTGGCATTTTTTCTTGCAGTAAAATATCAACAGCTTCAATTTCCGGATTTTGTTTAAATCTCTTTTTTATTACACCATTGTTTAATAAATTGTCTATTGAAAGCAAAATTAATCCTTGATGATGTGCCATATACGTTTTTACAGGCGTATAGCCGTTTTTCGCCCTGCCGGGTGTAAAATCTATCGACTCATAGAAGCCATACTTATTGTACATTCCCTTTTCACTTAGATTTTTTAGATTTTCTATTACTAATTTAGGTTCTTCATCAATAGCCAAAATTGAACCATATGAAGATGTTACAATCTCGTCTGAAAGTCCCCTCTTTAGCCCTAGCCAAGGTATTCCAAATGCCTTGTATTGGTAATTATTATTTAAGTCTTTTAGATTAAAGGCAGCCTCAGAAATTCCCCATGGAATTCCCAATTTTTTAGCATATTCCAGCTGACTCATTATCATAAATTTACAAGACTCATCTAAAATACTGCCCGGGTATTGCTCGATGTTTATTGTAGGCATCAAATACTCAAACGAAGTTCCAGACCATGAGATAAGCCCTTTGTAATTATTTAGAGTCGTAAGAGTTCTGCTTAAATTATACCAATGCTTCTCAGTAATATCTTTTTTAGCAATAGCAACTAAACTTGTCTGTCTTGCCTCAGATGCAAGTAAGTCGTAATATGAGTCTGTTAGTTTATTTTCCTCTACATTGAAACCTATTGAAAATAGCCTATTCTCACTATCATACAACTTTGAAAAATCTGTGTTATTTATGAGCGTGTCTGTAACATTAATCATGAAATCTATCTTATTTGGCACATCAGGCGTTATTTGTACATTTTGTTCTTTTTCTTCACTACTTAAATTCTGATATATTTCATCATTCTTATTCTCTCTTTTTTCTATTAAAAACTGCTTTAAAACATACAAATATCCTACAAAATTTCCACTATCAACAGACGAAACATACTTTGGAATTAGTGGCTCTAATGTTTCTATATTGTACCAGTTGTACAAATGTCCATTCCATTTTGTGAGTTCGCTAATTGTTTCTAGCATTTTATATAATAAATTTAGTGTGTCCTCTAAATTTTCAAACTTTAAGTCATATGAAGCCATTACAGCAAGCAGTGCAAGCCCGATATTGGTTGAAGATGTTCTCATTACAACTTTTGGTTTTCTATCTTCTTGATAATTGTCTGGTGGCAAGAAGTTCGATTTTTGTGTTAGGTTTTCCTTAAAATATAGCCATGTTCTATATGCAACTTCTTGCAAGTATTTTTTTTCGCTTTCATCTATCTTTTCTACAGCTTTTATTTCTTTATTTGCCTTGCTAATTTTACACATTAAAGCTGGAGTTAAAAGCCAATATAAACCTATTATTAACGCAAAATTTGCAATGCCAACATTTAAGCTTTGTACTAATATTGCAACAGCAATTCCTAATATTCCAAACAGAGTGTTTGCACTCATATTCTTGTAATATGAAAATACGTCTGTTTTAGCCGTTCGTTCAGCTTCTTCTGATGTAATCCACTCTAAGAGATGTTTCTTGCTTTTCGCCATTCTGTATATTGTTTTGGTTTCTGCCTTTGTGGTTATCCATGCCTTGTCTGGAATTAAACCAATATCTAAAATTCCTCTATAAACACTAGCCTTTAAACCATCTATTGTTTTCACAAACCTTTTAGTCTTAATGTTTCCATCTTTTTTACTAATGATGCCATTTATAATATCTAGTATAGTTGGAATTAGAGAAGATATCAGTGCAAGCACAATTATTCCACACATGTTTATTTTTAATACAGTTGCTATAACCGCCGAAAATACTAGCATTGCTAGTACACTACTTTCTTGTTTACTTCTTACTATATTGCTAAATATTTTATATTTACTAAGCAATTTTAATGGATTTTGTTTTATCTCACCTTTTTTATTTTCTATTGTTTTTCCAAGCCATGACAATATTTGATAGTCGCCTCTAATCCATCTATATAGCCTCGTTCTAAAACTTATATAGCTTGATGGATAGCCATCCATAAGCATTATGTCTGATGTTAGTGCGCATCTTAAATAGCTTCCTTCTAATAAATCATGACTCAAAACTGTGTTTTCTTTAATCTCGTTTGCAAGCACTTTCGAAAATATAGATAAATCGTAAATTCCTTTTCCAGTAAAAATTCCTTCATCAAAATTGTCTTGATACAAGTTTGAAATTACATTTGTATATGAATCTGTCCCGCCTTCGCCTGCATATACTTGAGTAAATATGCTCTTTCTGCTCTCTACTAGTTCAACTCCAACACGTGGTTGCATTAGTGCATGCCCTGAAATTACTAGATCTCCTCTCTCGTTTACTTCTGGTTTATTTAAAATATGAGCCATTGCTCCAACAAGCTCTAATCCAGATTTCAATGTTAAATCAGTATCTGAGTCCAATGTTATAATGTATTTTACTTTGTTCATTTGCGAGATATCTATAGTATTAGCCCTAAAAGGATTTGCAATATTCCCGAGCAAATATTCATTTAATTGGTTTAATAAGCCTCTTTTACGTTCCCATCCCATGTAACACTCTTCATTAGAATTCCAAATTCTTTTTCTATATACAAAATTGAAAATGTTACCATATTTTTCGTTTAGCCTTTTTGATTGCTCTATTCCTTCTCTTATAACTTCTTCATCAAACTCTTCTATTTCCTTGTTTCCAGAACTACAGTCTCCCAGCAAAGTAAAGTACAAATTTTTGCTCTTGTTTGCAATATAATAAACCTCTAATTTTTTCATTAATTCTTTAACTTTTTCTTTGCTCTTTACTATCGTAGGAATTACCACCATTGTGCTACAATTCTCTGGAATTCCGTTTTGAAAATCAATTTTCGGAATAAGCTTTGGTTTTATCACCTTACTTAGCACATATTGAATAATCTTAGAAACAATATTTTCTATTGGCAATATTGAAACCAACGCTAGAATTATTGAAAGTAATACTTTAACTAATGTTGGAATATTTCCTATTAAATTACGAGCAACGTCTCCAAAGCTTTTGTACCATAACATATAATAAAAATTAATGCTCAAAATAAGTGTCAACAGCAAAGAAACTCCCCATACTGTTTCTATATAGATTTTTGCCTTTTCTTCATTTGATTTTAGTGTAATCTTCTTTTCTAGCAGGCTATTCAATAAAGTTTCTTTTCCATCAGAAATTAAGTAAAACCCAATATGCATGCTCTTTTCGTTTGCTTCTGGTTTCTCACTAGCCTGCAAACTTAACTCCAAGCACTTCTTTGCAATATAAATTTCTGAAATTTTAGTCTTTTTAGAAATCTCCTGTATTGCATTTCTGTAATAACTTTTAGTAGTACTATCCATTTTCTCATATTGCTTTGCTGGGTCTTGTTTTAGAATATCCTCTACCCTATTTATCTTTTCGAATATTTCCAAGAAATTAATTCTCGAAATTGCCTTAAGAGTCAATATACAATTTCCAACAGATACTTTCTTTACTGCAATATCAAAATGCTCTTTTTTTACAACCTCGTAGATATCGCTGCCTGTTTTTGCAACTTCGTCTTCCAAAATATTTAGATATGCATATGCCTTGCTTCCCATCTTTTTTAGTCTATATGACATATACTCTATGAACGCATTTTTTACTTGCCCATTCTCTATAAGCATAATTTTAGGTAATATTACAGTTCTACTTTTTTTCTTTTCCTCTCCAAAATACTTGCATATAATCTCTTCTACTCTGCTCTTTTGCATTTGAGACATGTAAATTGTTTCACAAATTTCTCTTATATTTTCTATTAATGCAATCTGAATAAACAATCCAATATTCCAGATTTCATTCATGCTTAAAGTTTTTTTAGTTTGATATGCTTGTAACATATATTCTAAATTTTCTGAATTTATCTTACCATCAGTATAAGCTACCATTTCTGTTGCAAGCACATAAACACGTGCAAAGCCCTTGAACCTGCCATTTGCAAGTCCCAGAAAGTCTGTATATTTCTTTAGCGTTAACTCTTTACTTATATTTTTTACAATTTCTTCTATTACATATAAATTATCTAGAATCCACTCTCCTGCTGGATGTATTGGTATTCCCTGCTTTATTTGTTCATTCAATAATTTATAAATTTCTTTAATAACAAAAAAATTTTCTTTAAGTCTTGGAATTGGATACGTATCCTTCGCCGATTTTTCGGTTAAAATATGGTCAGAAGCAATTTTTTCTAAATATTGCTCCAATTGGTATCTATCTAAAACGGTTCCTTTAATATTTAATTTCTTTTTTTCCTTCAAAAAAATCCACTCCTTGGAATATGTTTTACACATATTTTCTCCAAAAAGTGGATAGTTTATTCTATTTTTACTATAAATCTCTATTTCTCTTTATTTGTATATACGATACTACTGCAATTAATGCAAGTGCAAGCACTGCTATTGCTACATCTAATTCTCCTGTTTGAGGTAATTTTGTATTACTTTGTGTATTGTCTACTGTTATAGTATTTTCAACTACTTCTATGTCATTAGTAACATTTCCAATTACGATTGTATTTTCTACTGTGTTATTTTTGTCGTCATCTTTCTTGTCGTCATCTTTCTTGTCGTCATCCTTTTTGTCATCGTCTGGAACTACTGTACCAGTTACAGAAAATTTTAATGTTTGATCATCTAATTTTACAGTATCTTCTGCAACAGATGATAAGCCTGTAAATTTAATTTCTGTATCTTGACTTTTTAAGTTTGTTTTTACTTTTAATTTGATAATTCCTATTACTTGATTTTTGCTTGTTCCAGTATTTATTGTTGCTAAAAATGTTCCTTTTTTTGCTGTTTCTTCATCATTATAAGCTATTGACCAGTTGTTTTGTGAAGATATATCATCTGATGTAACCTTTTCAAATACATTTTCATCATATTCAAGTTTTCCACCAAATGTATTTATTCCATCTTGTCCCATTTTTATTTCTGATAGCTCAAGTGTAATAGTAATTTCTTCACCTTCATTTAATTTTGTAGAACTAGGTGTTGGTGTAAATACTAAATTTCTTTTAGTAGTATCTGTTGTATCATCTGCTTGTGTAGAAATTTCTGTGTTTTGTATAACCTCATTCTCCAAATTTACTGCCTTAACTGCAAATGTTTTGCTAGCCAGCATAGAAATTATTAATAAACTTAAAATAATTTTAGATTTACGCATTTTTTCTTTTATTCCTCCTTTTAGGCAAATTTATTTAATAACTTACAGCTATTGTTCCAATATTCTCATTGCCTTTTTTATCATATGCTAAAAATGTATATTCAGCATTTCCACCTGTTACAATATGGCTTCCTTCCGGCTCATAACTAAATGTACTATTTGGAAGTACTATGTATGCAAATTTATCTTTGCCTTCTGTAATTTGCCATTTTATTCTCCAATGTGTAGAGTCTATGGCTTCTTTGTACAATACAAGTTTTATTTCGCTTCCATTATTTATACTATCTATAGTTACATCTTTTACTGTTGCATTTCCTGCATTATCATATGCAATAAAGCTGTAAACTCCGTTTTCATATATTTCTATGCTTCCACTCGAGTTTGTAACCCTCTTGCCATCTGGTAATGTAATATTCGAAATTCCACTCTGTTCATCAGAAGATACCCATGAAATCTGTATTCCTCCATCATCTGCTGAGTCAACTGTTAAGTCTAAATTTGGATTAATTTTATCTATATTTGTAACTTGGTGTTCTACTAAAATTCCATTCCCTATTTTATCATATGCTAAAAATATATAATTTCCATTTTCGGTTACTATATAACTGCCTTGTTTATCTGTTACGTTTTCAGAACTTGGTAAAATTACATTTTGCAATCCACTTTGATAATCATCGGCTTTCCAATTTAATGTAATTTCTCCATTTGTCCATTTATCAGCATCTTGAGTTACTTCTAAAATTGGATTTATCATATCCACATTACTTACATTTATACTAAGTTCTCTCGTGTTTCCAACTCTGTCATAAATAACAAATGAATAATCTCCCATTTGTGCAACAATAAATTCTCCTGTTGCATTTGTTGAAAATGTTGAGTCTGGCAATAATATTTTTGAAAATCCACTCTGTAGATCAAATGCTTTCCAAGAAATTTTTATTTTTTCATCTGTAAGTCTATTTTCCTGTAATGATAATACTCCTTCTGGCATTATTTTGTCAATATTATTTATATTTTCTGTTAAAATTTTGCTATTTCCAACATTATCATATAATGTAAATGTATATATTCCATTATCTGTAACAGTAAAATCTCCACTCGCATTTGTAGTTGATGTACCATCTGGCAATACAACTCTGTTAAATCCACTTTGTGAGTCCGATGCAGTCCAATGTATTTTTACATAGTCTATTACCCAGTCAGTTGGATTATGGCTCAAGCTTCCCGTTGGCGGTGTTTTATCAATATTTGTTACAGTTTCTTGTAATGTTAATGTATTTCCTGCTACATCATATACTACAAATGTATATGTTCCATTTTGTGATACTGTGTAATCTCCTGTTGCTGTTGTTTTTATTGTTCCATCTGGTAACTTTATTTGTTTAACTCCACTATTTGCATCTGCTACACTCCAATGTATTTTCACATCTGTGTTTACCCAATTTGTTGGGCTATGACTCAAACTTCCTGTTGGTGCTGTTTTGTCTATATTATTTATTGTTACAGTATAATTTCTTGTATTTCCAACATTATCTTCTAATACAAATGTATATGAGCCATTAGCTGGTACTACATATATAGTTGATACACTATAAGTATAACTTCCATCTGGCTTTTTTATCCTTTTCACACCACTCATATCATCAGTCGTATTTAATGTAATAGTTACATCTCCATTAGTCCAATTAGTAGGATTTATTGAATGTGTACCTGTAGGTGCCGTTACATCTTTATTAACATTGAAATATACAGTTACTGGTACTGACATATTACCGCAGCTATCTGCTGCCCATACCTGAAAGAAATGCTTTCCATTCGATATATTATTTGGAATAGAAAATAATGTATGAAAATATTTTTCACTACCATTTGGTCTCAGATTATTGGCAATAACCATTTCCTCTCCACCATCTATGGCATATTTTACTGTTACAATGTCTCCATTATCAATGTCGTTTACATAGCCTTGTACATCAACTACTTCCCCTTGATAATAACTATTTTTTAATTGACTAGTTACTCTTATTGTAGGTGGTGTATTTAACGTTCCAATACCAATAGCTACTGAAAAGATAAGTTTTTCTCCGTTTTGAATAGTTCTATTTTTCCAAGAGAAAGCCATACCAGAGTCTCCCTGTCTTTCTGTTGTACTTCCATAAACATAAGTTTGTGAATTATTCCATTTATTTTCTTCTCTAATTTGAAATTGTCCAAACCAATATGTATCAACATCTGTTACACCATATGAATTTCTGCCAAGAAAAGTAAAAGTGTATTTTGTCCCATCAGTCATTGTAAAACCTCTATTACCACTTAAATTAGTAATTGGCGCATAGTCATTGTCCGCAATTTGAATATCTGCATATGTTGCAATTCCTATTGTTTTAGTTGAACCAGATGTATTTGTTGCTTCAAATGAGATTTTTACATAATTTCCATTACTTATATATGATAGTTTTGTTTGAACACTTACTCCATTTAATGAACCAGAGCAATTTTTTATATTAGCTTCAGTTCCATTAACATTTAATACCGAAAAATATCCTTTATCACTAAATGTCGTTTGAACACTGTCGCCCCATATGTTAAAGTTTGAATCTGTCATTGGATATGCATTCATAGTTATGGCTTTAGTCGTGTTAATATTAATAGCATTAAGGAGAATAACAATTGTAAACATTGCTATTAATTTATATAATATCTTATGTTTATTCATATCTTTCTCCTTTCATTAATTTTATATTACATTACTTGTTATTCTAAATGGTATATTTTTATCATTTAAAGTAACACTTTTTATAATAAATCTTGTATATGTTTTTGTTCCTTTTTGTTTTTCATCAGATATTTCAAATTTGTTATCATTATTCTGTTTATTAGATACATCCACTGTTGAACTATATGACTGCCCCTCTTCTTTTCCTTGGTTAGAATTTGTACTATTTAGCATATTTATGTTTGCATTATGTTGCCATACCGTTCCACTTCCGTTTGAATATTGAGAAACTTCTATTTTTAATCCCTCTGGGAAGTATTCCAATACATTTACAACTTCTCCATCTTTTCTTACTAATTTAATATTACCAGTTATAGTTCCTTTTACATTAGTTGTTGCAGAATTTACTTGTATGAATTTAGAGGCATCTGACAAACTTGTATCTGAAATTAAGAAGTCTGCACCATTTGCAACTGTACTTCCATTATTCGTACGTGTAAAACTATTTATCTCAAATTCAATATGATCAATTTCGCTTGTATTTAAACGCCCCATATTAACTTGTATTGTTTCTATATTTGCATTTCCTGCCACATCATAAATAATTATAGATACTTGATGTGTTTTTGAGCTTTGTTCTATTACATCAAAATCTGCAGTATTTTCACTAGAATTTAACTCTTTATATAATTTTCCATCTATATATAATTGATATTTTGCTGTTCCTGATAAATTCTCCTCTGATGAAGCTTGTATGTGGAACGTTTTTCCTGTTATTTGACTTGCCACTAATTTTATATTTTGAGGAGTCGTTTTATCTATTTTTATAACCTGTGTAACTCCTTCTGATTTATTACCTGCCACATCATATTCATATATTGTAATTGTATAAATTCCTTCATTTACAATCGACATCTCTTGTCCATTTGTCCTAGTTTCTGGTACATTTGCTGTACCACTTACTTCATATGTTGCGTGACTAACACCTGAGCCACCTTCATCTTCTGTAGATTCTATTATTTTTAGATTTACATCTCCCTTATACCATTCATTATCTTCTTGGTCTTTTTCGCCTTTTACAATTTGTAATACTGGTGCAACTGGAGCTGTTTTATCAATTTTTACTTTAAATGATGTTTCACTTTCATTTCCCACATCATCTCTATTTATAACCGTAATTGTGTATAATCCTTCTTGAGTAATTGTTAGTGGTTCAGACCTTTCTTCAATGGCTACTGTTCCATCAACCTTAAACGTTGTTACTATATTTTGACCACCTTGTACAACTTCCATATAAACATTTTGGTTTGTCCAAGTATTAGATTTATATTCATTTCCATTTGCGTCGTTTAATTTCAAAGTTAAACTTCCTGGTCTTTTTATTTGTTTATCTATAATGACAGTATATTCTCTTTTTGTTACTAAACCTGCTTCATTCTCGGTTGAAACAATTAATTTTGTTTTTCCCTCGTTTTCCAACACAATCGGTAAACTTGTTCCTGCTTTAAGCTCATTTGCCCCTTGTGCTTCAATTGTTACTTTGTTTCCAATTTTTTCCCTTTCCTTAACATATATATTTTGTTTAGCTGTTTCTCCAAATATGTATTCTGTTCCATCTTCACTTCCAAGTGTTGCCACTATTTCAGCATTTATTGGTGAAGTTTTATTAATTTTTACAGTCAATGTTGCAATCTCAGATTTTGTTCCAATTACAGAAACACTATAAGCTTTTACTTCATATGTTCCATCTTGTTGAATTGTTATCTTTTTAGCATCGTCAATTTGTGTTTCTTGAATATTTTCTGTTCCAGTAATCTCTAATACCATATATTCAATTTTTACAGGAGATTTCTCAGGTTTGTTTATTTGCAATTCAACACCAGAAGTATACCAATTATTTTTTCCTTGTTCTCCAGATAAAACACTTATAATTGGAGCTGTTGGGGTCTTTTTCCCATCAATATCCAATTTTCCATAAACAACATATTTTATTAAAATACTAACATCTTTTTGTGTAATCTCTCCGTCCCCGTCAACATCTATTGCTGTTGCATTTATCCCAGATAATTGGTGAGCTTCAAGTCCAACAACATGTTTTATTGCTTTACTTATTTCATACTGAGAAATTTCTCCATCACTATTTATATCTCCAATAACACATGCAGTATACTCATTCTCTATGTTATCAAAACGAATTTTCATTCCAGTTCCAATAACTCCATTTTTCATCTCAGTAGTACCATTCTTGGCATAAACATGAACTTTTTCTTTCTCCAAATTAAATTGTTGCTTGAATTCTTCAATATCTGTTTTAGGTATAATTCTGCTTATTGTTAAGCTTTTTTGTGAAATCGCATATTCTTCACTCTCTAGCGCAACATTAATAGTATCAGCATTTACTCTAGAAAAAATGCTAATATTAATGCAAATCAATATAAATATTGCTAGAATTCTTACTCCCTTTCTTCTCATTTTTATTCTTGCTCTCCCTTCTTGGTACAAATTTGGTTAAAAATTGTAAATTTCTTTTATTTCATACATTTATACTTTTATATTTGTATATATTATAGTAAATAACTAAAAGTCTTTCAATGCGGAAAATGTTGGTATTTCTAGCTTTGTGACATATTTGCATACGGATATTGCGTTTGCTAAAATTTATTACATTTATGTTACATTTTTAGACTATTTTTCTTGTTTTTCTAGGGAATACTAGCTTTTAAAGCACAAAAAAACACCTATTGGAAAATGTTTTACACATTTTTTCCTTTTAGGTGGATAATTTTTATTATATTATTGTACTGATGTATTTGTTGTATCATTATTTGAATTTCCAACATATTCAGCTTCTCCAAATCCAAGTATCATTTGGAATATTGGGCTTAATAGTAAAAGTCCAAATATAAATGCTGTTGATTGATTAAATGCCTTGCCTAGTTTTACCATAGAAACTATTGATAAAGCAAGTGTTATAATCCAGCCAATAACTGGTATAGCTGATAATAAATATAATAACAATAACCATGGTGAAAGTCCTATTATTTTATATAGAACAACTACATTATATATTGGAATTAATGCTTTCCATCCTTCTTGACCAGCTTTAACAAATATTTTCCATTGTGCAACAATTATAAGTACATAAAAAGCTACAAAAATCATGCTATATGTACTTATTAAAGATGCAATAGTAGCTGCTGAAGCAAATGTTGTCATATCTGCGTATGTAGAATCATACATATTAAAGTCCTCCCTTCATTTATTTTCTAAATTGAGAATACCATACAAGATAAAATTTTTCAACACTTTTCTGCAAATTTTATATTAAATATGACTCACATTTTTTCAAGTACTGATTATAGACAAAATCTCATAATGTTTTTATAACCTAAAAATACTCCATTATTCCATTATATATCCCCCATGCAAGCTTAGTTTGGTATTCTTCCTGTTGTAATTGTTTTTCCTCTTCAGGATTTGATAAAAAACCACATTCTACAATAACAGTTGGTATTTCTACATGTTTTATGATATACACGTTGTTAATTTTTAGTGGCGTTCTCTTATTTTCCTTTTGTATTGTTTCATTTAGATTGTTCTGTATACAATTGGCTAGTCTCTTTCCATCTTCATTACCATCTTTAAAAAAAGTTTGCCAGCCATAATATTGATTTTCTGGTATTTTGTTTAAATGTATGCTAACAAATATATCTGCTGATGAATTGTTCCCAATTCTAACTCTGTTTCTTATGTCTGAATTTTTCTTTTCTCTTAAAGTTTTCTTATCTATATCATAAATCGCATTATTGTCCGACCTTGTAAGTACAACATTAGAGCCACTTTGTTCTAATAATTGTTGTAATTTTAGAGCTATTTTTAAATTAATTTCAGCCTCGCTAATTCCATTATTGCTTACGGCTCCGCCATCTTCGCCACCATGGCCTGCGTCAATAATTATTGTCTTACTACTTACTGGTGTAGCCATAGTTGCAACTGTTTTGTTTGTATTTATGTTACTTGCTGTTTGAAGCATAAACATACCAATTGGTAAAAAAGTTGCTAATGTTAAAAATATTATTCTTTTTTTATTAATCACAAACATAAAAATCTCCTATGAAAATATTAATTATTTTTAATATATTCATAATGGCATGATTTAATAACAATTCAAATTAATTTAGCCTATAATCTTTTTTACTTTCTCAGTGCTTAAGTCTACAATTTCTGCTATTTTTTCAATTGGGCGCTTACAATTATTTTCCTTTCTTGCAAATATTCTTTTAAAAACATAATCTGATGTTAGTGGCAATCGTGTTTCTTTTTGAACCTCTGCCTCTAACTTCGTATAGTGATTTTTTATTTTTCTAACTAATTTTTTCGCCCAAAAAAGGGCGTCCCCATTGGGCGACGTCCTTCTTCTAAAATATTATTCTTCATTTTCTGTTGTATTTTCTACATCATCTGTATCGTCAACAACATCTTCTACAGCATCTGCCTCTGTATCTTCTGGCATTTTTTCTCCGTCTGGTGCTACTGATACTTCTGTGTTTTCTGGTTCTTCTGTGTTTATTCTTATTTTCTTGTATCTCTTCATACCAGTTCCAGCTGGGATTAACTTACCAATGATAACATTTTCTTTTAATCCTATTAATTCGTCTGTTTTGCCTTTTATTGCAGCTTCTGTTAATACTCTTGTTGTCTCTTGGAATGATGCTGCAGATAAGAAACTATCTGTTGCAAGTGAAGCTTTTGTTATTCCAAGTAATACACGTTTACCTGTTGCAGGTCTTAATCCTTGCTCTTCGGCTAACTTGTTTTTGTCTTCGAATTCATACATGTCTACTAAAGAACCTGCAAACATGTCTGTATCTCCATTGTCTTCAACTCTAACTTTCTTTAACATTTGTCTTGCAATAAGTTCGATGTGCTTGTCGTTGATATCAACACCTTGGTTTCTATAAACTTTTTGAACTTCGGCAATGATGTATTCAAATACGCCTTGTGGTCCGCTAATTGCAAGTACTTCTGCTGGGTTTTTAGAACCTTCTGTTATTTGGTCTCCGGCTTCTAGAACATCTCCTTCTCTAACTTTTAGTTTAGATCCGAAAGGTATTAAGTATGTTCTGCTATCATCGTTTGATGTTACAGTTACTTCTTTTCTCTTCTTTTCGTCTCTTATAGAAACTTTTCCAGCGATTTCTGTAATTATAGCAACACCCTTTGGTTTACGAGCTTCGAAAAGCTCCTCAACTCTTGGAAGACCTTGTGTAATGTCGGCAACACCGGCAACACCACCAGAGTGAATAGTACGCATTGTAAGCTGTGTACCAGGCTCACCAATTGATTGAGCTGCGATTATACCAACTGTGTCTCCTATATCAACTTCTTTTCTAGATGCCAATCCCATACCATAGCACTTAGCACAAACTCCGTGTTCTGTTCTACATCCGAATACACTACGTACTTTAACATGTGTAATTCCTGCATCTACTATCTTATCTGCTAATTCTTCTGTAATTAGAGTATTTTTGTCTACTATTATTTCCCCAGTAGTTGGATTCTTGATATCGTCTAATGGATATCTACCTAATAATCTTTCTTGCATTTTTTCGATTACTTGGTTTCCATCTTTTATATCATATACTTCAAGTCCATCTGTTGAACCACAGTCATCTTCTCTTACGATTATGTCTTGTGATACATCAACCAATCTTCTTGTTAAGTATCCAGAGTCTGCTGTTCTTAAAGCTGTATCTGAAAGTCCTTTACGAGCACCGTGTGCAGAAATGAAGTACTCTAATGCGTCAAGTCCCTCTCTGAATGATGATTTGATTGGGATTTCAACTGTTTTACCAGTTGTACTAGCCATAAGTCCACGCATACCAGCAATTTGCTTTAACTGGTCTAAGTTACCTCTGGCTCCAGAGTCTGACATCATGAACATTGGGTTTTCTTTACTGAAGTTGTCTCTCATTGCGTTTTTAACATCGTCAGTAGCTTTTTCCCAAATTTTAATTACTTCGCTGTATCTCTCATCATCTGTAATTAATCCACGTCCATATTGTTTTAATATGTTATCAACATCTGCTTGAGCTTTTGCAATTATTTCCTTTTTCTGTGGTGGTACCTTAACATCATCTATAGATACTGTTACAGCACCTAATGTAGAATATTTGTAACCTGTAGATTTAATATAGTCTAGTAATTCTGCTGTTCTGCTTAGACCATGTACAGAAATACATTTTCCTATAATCTTTCCTAGGTTTTTCTTTGATACTACTCCATTTATTTCATATTCAAATTCGTTTTCTGGCTTACTTCTATCAATAAATCCTAAATCTTGAGGAATCCCTCTATTGAATATTATCTTACCTGGTGTTGTAGCAACTTTTGCATGTTTTTCTACACCGTCTACAATCTTAGTTCTTCTTACGAAAATCTTAGAGTGCATTGTTACATCGTTGTTTGCAAGTGACATTATTGCTTCTTCTGGAGATGAGAAGTATGTTCCTTCGCCTTTTTCTCCATCAACATCCATTGTTAAGAAGTAACTTCCTAGAATCATATCCTGTGTAGGAGTTGTTACTGGCTTACCATCTTGTGGTTTTAACAAGTTGTTTTCTGAAAGCATTAAGTATCTTGCTTCTGCTTGTGCTTCTGGTGATAATGGTAAGTGAATAGCCATCTGATCACCATCGAAGTCAGCATTGAACGCTGTACAAACTAATGGGTGAAGTTTTATTGCTCTACCTTCTACTAGTACTGGTTCAAAA
>ENA-ORNP01000926-ORNP01000926.1-human-gut-metagenome-genome-assembly--contig:-NODE-926-length-32723-cov-7.170289_pt1 | contig 32723 bp, 27 predicted proteins | sample MGYA00242119_ERZ509030 | MGnify/ENA primary metagenome ERZ509030 (study PRJEB26280, sample SAMEA2338708) | human gut metagenome | biome: human gut; feature: human-associated habitat; material: faeces... | reverse complement strand
CTTTTCTGCATTGAGCTGCTTTAAGATCTTCTCAGACGTCTCCGGCATATATGGCTCCAGAAGGCTTGCGCCAACCACGATGCTCTCTACCAGATTGTAAAGAACGGTGTTCAGACGATCTGCATTCTCCGGATCCTTGGCAAGTGCCCAAGGCATTGTCTCATCGATATACTTATTGCAACGCTTAAACAAAGCGAAGATCTCTGTGATCGCATCTGCCACGCGGAGCTTGTCCATGCATGCATTTACACGGAGTCTGGTGTCGGTTACAACAGCCTTCAAGTCATCATCGACCGGCTCATGTGCACCGGCATTTGTCACAACGCCATCAAAATATTTATTCGACATGGAAATCGTACGGTTCACGAGGTTTCCAAGTGTATTTGCAAGTTCTGAATTGATACGCTCAATCACAAGCTCCCATGAAATAACACCATCGTTCTCAAATGGCATCTCATGCAACAGGAAGTAGCGGACCGCATCCACGCCGAACAAATCTACCATATCATCTGCATAGATTACATTTCCACGGGACTTACTCATCTTTCCATCACTCTGGATGAGCCAAGGATGTCCGAACACCTGCTTCGGAAGCGGCTCGCCAAGCGCCATGAGGATACATGGCCAGTAAATGGTATGGAAACGGATGATATCCTTGCCGATCAGATGCAGATCTGCAGGCCAGTAACGATGGTACAATTCGTCCGAATTGCCATCCACATCATAGCCAAGACCTGTGATATAGTTGGTCAACGCGTCGATCCATACATATACGATATGTCCCGGATCAAAATCTACAGGAATACCCCATTTGAAGGATGTTCTTGATACGCACAGATCCTGCAGTCCCGGAAGGAGGAAGTTGTTCATCATCTCGTTCTTGCGGGACTCCGGCTGGATAAAGTCCGGATGTGTATTGATATGCTCGATCAGACGGTCAGCGTATTTGCTGAGCTTGAAGAAATATGCTTCTTCCTTTGCCGGCTGTACCTCACGGCCACAGTCCGGGCATTTGCCGTCCACAAGCTGTGCTTTCGTGAAGAAGGATTCACAAGGTGTACAGTACATGCCTTCGTACTGACCCTTGTAGATATCGCCCTGATCGTATAATTTCTTGAAAATCTTCTGTACCTGCTTCTCATGATAATCGTCCGTTGTACGGATGAATTTGTCGTAAGAAGTGTTCATCAGATCCCAGATACGCTTGATCTCAGCCGATGTCTCATCCACGAATTCCTTCGGTGTGGAGAGATTCTCAAATGCTTTAATCTCGATCTTCTGACCATGTTCGTCAGTTCCTGTCTGGAAACGTACGTCGTATCCGACGTATCTCTTGTATCTGGCAATGCTGTCTGCAAGTACAACCTCATACGTATTGCCTATATGAGGCTTACCAGATGTGTATGCGATTGCGGTTGTAATGTAGTACGGTTTTTTAGGCATATGAAACCCCTCCCTTATTTTTGTTTTTAACCCACTCTTAATTTAAACTTCTGGACATCGCGCTCGTCATCAACTACCTCGATCTGACCGCCAAGTCCACGGATCTTTCCATCGAAATCTTCGTAACCACGCAAAATATACTTGATATCGTCGATCGTACTGAATCCTTCCGCTGCCAATGCTGCAATGACAAGTGCGGCACCTGCACGCAGATCCGGTGCTACCAGATTCGCGCCTGTGTATCCATCCACGCCAGTAATCACTGCGGAATTACCTTCTACTTTGATGCGTGCTCCCATGCGGGAAAGCTCGCTTACATATTTAAACCGGTTTTCAAATATACTCTCCGTAATCACGCTCGTTCCCTGTGACAATGCAAGTGTTACCGCCATCTGCGGCTGCATATCTGTCGGGAATCCCGGATATGGAAGTGTCTTAATCTGTGTTGCCTTGAATCTGCCGTCCGCCATAACACGAACTGCATCATCGTATTCGATTACGCGTGCACCAATCTCATTCAGCTTCGAAGAGATTGCCTCTAAGTGTTTTGGAATTACATTTTTGATGAGAACATTTCCCTTTGTCGCTGCCGCCATCGTCATAAATGTTCCCGCCTCGATCTGATCCGGAATGATCGAATACTCCGTTCCTCTCAGCTTCTGAACACCACGGATACGGATGACATCCGTTCCGGCGCCCTTGATATTTGCACCCATACTATTCAGGAAGTTCGCTACATCTACAATATGTGGCTCCTTCGCAGCATTCTCGATCGTCGTCTTGCCCTCTGCAAGCACGGCTGCCATCATGATATTGATGGTTGCACCAACCGTTACCACATCGAGATAAATATGATTTCCAATCAACTGGTCTGCTTTCGCAACAACCTTACCGCCATTTACAATCTCTACTTTCGCACCAAGTGCCTCAAAGCCCTTGATATGCTGGTCGATCGGACGCAGTCCAATATCACAGCCGCCCGGCAAAGCAACCTGTGCATAGTTGTATTTACCAAGCAAAGCTCCAAGCAGATAGTAGGATGCTCGTATCTTCCGAATATATTCATCATCCACACAGACATCCTCGCCGGTTCTGATTGTTCCGCCGCAGATAGAAACTGTATGGTTATCAATGTATTTTACCTTAGCGCCAATTGTCTCGATTGCACGAAGTAATGTCTTTGTATCTTCTACATATGGTACATTCTCAATAATGCATTCTTCGTCTGTCATGACTGCTGCTGCAAGGATACCGAGTGCGGCGTTTTTCGCACCGGCAATCGAAACTTCACCTTCCAGAACATTGCCGCCTTTTATAACATATTTTTCCATTTCACACCTCTGTGCTGCCAGTTATTTTTTACGCTACTAGCCCATAATCTTAATAATTATAACACATTCCATTATTTTGTAAAGCATTTTACTTGTCTGCCTCACAATAAATGCATCGATAAATACGATTTTTTTCATCGGCTAATTTAAATATATGCACAATTCCTGGTTCTGTCGATGTGATACAGCGAGGATTTTTACATTTTTTCACATTGATCAGTTTTTTGGGCAATGCCAGCTTCTTTTTCTCGACCGTCTGTCCGTCCTTGATGATGCTGACTGTGATATCTGGATCGATGTAACCCAACACATCCAGATTCACATCGTACTCCTTATCAATCTTCAGGATGTCCTTCTTGCCCATCTTGCTGCTCTTGACGTTCTGCAGGATGGCAACGGAACAGTCGAGCTTGTCAAGTTCGAGGTCGTGATATACCTGAAGTGCCTTGCCAGCAGTAATATGATCCAGCACAATACCATTTTGAATACTATCTATCTTCATGATTTTTCCTCCTTAATGCAAATCCATTTCCTTACTCTGGGATCTTGGCAAGCTTGTCCGCAGACAGATTCAGCTTCGCACCATTCGCCTTGAGCAGTGTCAGCATCAGTGCCATACGCACGAATTTTCCATTCATAACCTGACGGAAATAGCAGGCACGTGGATCGTCATCGATTTCCACAGAGATCTCGTTCACACGTGGAAGCGGATGCAGGATTGCAAGGTCAGACTTTGCATTTTTCAGCTTCTTTCCATCAAGAATGTATGTATCCTTCAATCTGACATAATCCGCCTCGTTGAAGAAACGTTCCTTCTGTACTCTTGTCATATAAAGCACATCCAGCTCGCTCATCACTTCTTCCATCGACTCTACTTCTTCATATGGAATATTCTTTGCTTCGAGCACTTCGGAAATAATGTATTCCGGCACGCGGAGTTCCTTCGGTGCAATCAGGATGAATTTGATGTTCTCATAACGGGACAATGCCTTGATCAGGGAATGTACGGTACGTCCAAACTTCAGATCGCCACACAGACCAATCGTGAAATTATCCAGTCTTCCTTTCTCCCGCAGGATTGTAAGCAGGTCTGTCAATGTCTGTGTCGGATGGTTATGTCCGCCATCCCCCGCATTGATAATCGGCACGCCACTCACCATGGAAGCACGCATCGGCGCGCCTTCCTTCGGATGACGCATTGCGATGATATCTGCATAGCAGCTTACCACTCTTGTTGTATCGCCCACGCTCTCGCCCTTCGTTGCTGACGTAGAATCAGCCGAAGAAAAACCAAGTACATTTCCGCCAAGCTCCATCATTGCTGATTCAAAGCTAAGTCTTGTTCTTGTACTTGGTTCAAAAAATAATGTTGCAAGTTTTTTGCCCTTACACGCTTCGCTATACGCTTCTTTGTCGTCGATGATATCCTGTGCCAGCTTCAAAATGCCATCGATTTCTTCTACGGTCAAGTCTGTTGAATCAATTACATGTTTCATTTCTGGTTTCCTCCCATTGAACGCACGTTGTTTTTTCGGAATATCTCATCGATTGCAAACCGGTCTTCCCGGTTGCAAACGAGGATATATGTTTTTCGATTCGCACGAATCTTCAGTACGATTACATTGCTGTCCTCCCCCTGGTTCTCCAGGAGAAAAGACCGCATGAATTCCCATTCGATAAATGTGGTTCCGACCAGCACTCCATCTTCTGTGATGCCACTCTGTATCCGGGTGGACAGCACGATGAACAACACAAACATCAATACCGCAGGCACAAATATGTAGATCTTAAAATATACCAACACAACAAGTCCCACAAGTCCAAGGTTCGCATAGACGACCTCAGAGATATTTAATTTGTGATGCAGCCGGCTCTTTATGACGATCCCAGACTGTTTTTTCACGGCAGAGACGCAGACAAGCGCGCCCGTACCAAAGCCAAGGAAAAGCACAAACGCCAGTACCGAAAGCCACACATCCATATATTATACCACTTAAATTCCTTTTATCAATGTATACATGACAGCTTTTTCTGCGTGTCTTCTGTTTTCTGCCTGATCGAGAATATGATCAAGGTTCTTCATCTCCACGTCCTTCGAAATCTCGAAGCCTACATGCATTGGCATGTCGTGGAAGACAAGTGCATGACTGCCCTCTAAGAACTCATCGTTCAACTGATATGGCATCATCTTATCCATGAGTTCTTTCTTCTTATCCTGATATGCAGGATCGTTGAAAAACTCCATGTCAAGCCATGTATCGGTGTAGCAGATATCCATATCCTTGACATATTTCTTCACTTCGTCCATCGGCATGTTCGGATCAAGCTCTACATAGTAACCAGTCTTCTTTGCTTCCTCATAGAAGTCCGGTCCGCAGGCAGTATCATTTACAAGCGGGGTAAGTCCGTACAAAGTTCCCTGCTTCATCTTGGAGAAGAATTCTACCAGTGAATTGAATACGTTGTTCTTTGCACCGATATATAAGAACTTGACATTCAGACTACCAAACTTCTCGATGATCGTCAGTGCATCTGCCAGAATCTGGCAAGGATGGTACGAGTTATCGCAGCCATTGATAAATGGTACCGTTACATTGTCACCGAACAGCTCAACGGTCTCATTTTTCACGAGACGTGCCATGATGATGTCCACATTGCGGCATACATATTTGATCTCAGAAACCGGCTCGCCAAGAACAAAGTTGCTGTCCTTCCAGAGCTGGTTGTAGTAGGTTCCGCCAAGCTCTGTCATTCCTGTCGTGAAAGAAAGGAATGTACGGGTACTTGTCTTTTCAAACAATGTATAGAGCTTCTTGCCCTCCAATGCGTGGCTGTACTTCTCCGGGTTCTTCTTCATATCCAGTGCAAGATCAAGAATCTTCTGCAGCTCTTCCGCAGAGAAATTCTTGAAGTTCAACATATTCTTCATGATATCTTCCTCCTGTTTTCTACAAATATTTCTTTAAGTCGTCTACCTTGTCGGTCTTCTCCCACGGAAGGTCGATATCGGTTCTTCCGAAATGTCCATAAGCGGCTGTCTGCTTGTAGATTGGTCTGCGCAGATCAAGCATCTTGATGATACCAGCCGGACGCAGGTCGAAGTTCTCACGGATGATCTCTACGAGCTTATCATCTGCAAGCTTACCTGTGCCAAATGTATCTACCATGATGGAAGTTGGTCTTGCAACACCGATCGCATAAGAAAGCTGGATCTCACACTTCTCAGCCAGTCCGGCTGCTACGATATTCTTTGCTACATAACGTGCGGCATACGCTGCGGAACGGTCTACCTTTGTGCAGTCCTTTCCAGAGAAGGCTCCGCCGCCGTGACGTGCATATCCACCGTAAGTGTCTACGATAATCTTACGTCCGGTTACACCAGAGTCACCGTTTGGTCCACCGATAACAAAACGTCCGGTTGGGTTGATGAAGAACTTCGTCTCATCGTCGATCATATCCTGTGGAAGGACTGGATCAAATACATATTTCTTGATATCCGCATGGATCTGCTCCTGCGATACATTCTCGTCATGCTGGGTAGAAAGTACAACTGCCTCTAATCTGCAAGGCTTTCCGTTCTCGTCATACTCTACCGATACCTGTGTCTTACCATCTGGTCTTAAATAAGGAAGTGTGCCGTTCTTACGAACTTCTGTCAGCTTTCTTGCAAGCTTGTGTGCCAATGAGATTGGATATGGCATAAGCTCTGGTGTCTCGTTTGTTGCATAGCCAAACATCATACCCTGATCGCCAGCGCCGATTGCCTCAATCTCCTCATCGGACATATGATTTTCCTTTGCTTCGAGTGCCTTGTCAACACCCATTGCGATATCGGTTGACTGCTTGTCAAGTGCAACGATCACACCACAGGTATCGCAGTCAAATCCGTACTTTGCACGGTCATAACCGATCTCACGAATTGTCTCACGTACGATTGTCTGAATATCGATCTGTGCCTTTGTTGTGATCTCACCCATAACAAGTACCAGTCCGGTTGTTACGGCTGTCTCACAGGCAACACGGCTCATAGGATCCTGCGCTAAAAGCGCATCTAATACGGCATCGCTGATCTGATCACAGATTTTGTCAGGATGGCCTTCGGTTACTGATTCTGAAGTAAATAATAACTTCTCCATTTGTTCCTCCTTTGGAATGCATTTGTCTATGGTTCTTTGTCTCTTTTTCAGCGGCAATTCATAAAAAATAAATCCGGCTGCAAGCAACCGGATTTGAAAGTCGTTATCAAATCTTCTTATTGCTCGACAACTTAATCTAAGTATCGCTCAGGTCGGCACCTTCCGTCTCCGGGGTTGCCGTGGCTTCTTCGTCCCTTATGACTCCACCACTCTGAATAAGAGAGACATGTTTAACATATATCATATATTTCTAATTGTCAATGGTTTTATTTGCTAATCTCGTTGTATTTGCGCATATTCTGGCGATTTTCATTCCTGTGTGCCATGCTTTTTACGGATAAATCGAATCAGCGCCGCAACAAGCATCAGAATCAGCACGCCTACTGCTGCGCCACAGCTATCGAGCAGCACGTCCTTTACCTGTCCGCTCCGTCCAGGAACAAACAACTGATGAAACTCATCCGTCGCCGCATACACCGTCGCAGTTCCCCACGCGAATAACGCAGACACCTTTCGTTTTCTTCGGACATCCAGCCATACACCACAGAGCAGCATTGCAAAGACGGCATATTCCGTCGCATGTGCCAATTTTCGGATCGGATGATCGACCTTCGCTGCAAACGCAAGCTGTGCTTCCTCCGACCAGTTCTTAAAATCCGGATGTACAATGCGTCCAAACTCCATACCGACCGTATAACTGTCCTCCGTCGATTCCTCGCCATTTCTGGCAGAGAAACAGAAGATCATAATCGCGAACAGTACCGACAATACAAGAAACACAATCTGCCGTTTCGACAGCCTCCCCGACTGCGTCTGTTTATCCTTAGATATGCTTCTTGATTGCATCTGCCAGTGCCTTCAAGGATTCTGATTCTGTCTCGCCCTGCTTCCATGTCACCTGTACGTCATCCCCTGCGTGACGTGGAATCACATGCATATGGAAATGATGCACAGTCTGTCCAGCTACTTCGCCATTGTTCTGCACGATATTCAGGCCCTCGCAGCCAGTCTCTTCCTGTACCGCTTTCGCAACGTGGGTTGCAAGCGAAAATACCTTGCCTGCAGTCTCCTCATCAAGCTGGTAGATATTATCGTAGTGCTCCTTCGTCAGAATCAGCGCATGTCCCTGATTGGCTGGTGCCAGATCCAGAATTACACGGCACTCTGGTGTCTCATATACCGTTGCAGATGGAATCTCTCCATTTGCGATCTTGCAGAAAATACAATCATCTTTTTTCATCTTTACTTACTCCTTTTTATTTTAACTACTTATACTTTACCATTTCTGATAAAGCATGGCATCGTTTTGCTCTTAGACCTGGTATCCACGTTTTTCGTAGTTTACACCCTGTATACTCTCGTTCAGGGTTCCTTTCCCATAGGTAAGTCCAGCGTACACCTGATGTACATTCTGCATCACAGCGCCCTCGTTGTCAAGTTCGTGTAAATGTACAAATCCGACACGTAAATCATCGACCATCTGCACACATCGATCCAGTTCATCCGGCTGTCTGCGTACTTCCGAGCGCACAAGCTTCCCATAGATAAATCGCAAAATGGCAACCACATTTCTTCCAAGCGGATCTTCCTTCGAGAAACATTCAATCAGCTCCTGCATCGCACGCCGCGCCTGCCCAATCGTTTGCAGGTATGTGGTCATATTCTCCGCTTCGTACGCTGCCATCGCATCCATGCCGTATGTATGAAATATATCACATAGCACCAGAATCAGACCGCTGTGGTTCTCCTGACTGATGCGTCGTGTAAATTCCTGTTTTTGTTCCTGTGTCATGGTGGTTTCCTCATATTCCTGTCTTATACATATTATCCCAATCCGGTCTGCGCCGCCTACTGCAGCAGCTGTAACAGCGATTCCGGTCTGTCGTTCGCCTTCTGCATCATGGAGATTGCCGCCTGCGACAAAACCTCCTGCTGCGTATATTCTGTCATCTCCTCAGCCATATCCGTATCCATGATCCGCGAATAAGCCTCCGTGATACTCTCACTTTGCACTTCGAGATTCGAATGCACATCATCCAGCCGGTTCTCATACGCACCCAGCTTCGAACGTGCAGCCGAAACTTTCTTCACTGCCTCATCAATGATATCAACTGCCTGACTTGCATATTCATGTGTGTACATGATCAACTCATCCACGCCAAGTGATTTTGCATTCAGCTCTGGAATGTCGATGGCTAACTGCTCACCCTCGTTGGAACCTGTCTGTATTACCATCGTTCCAGCCGACAGCACTTCGATCTCTGCTGTTACAGCTCCACCATTTTCGGCAACAGCGCCCGGATCTGCTTCAATCGTCATAGAGAAGCCGCTTCGGTCTGTGACTTCAATCTTATTTCCATTTGTCTTCAAAGTTGCAGTCGTAGAAAATCCATCTTCTGTGATGTTCAAAGCTGCCTGACAATCCTTGCCCTGCATCATCGTGCCATCTGTCACTCCAAACACCGCTGCCAGCTCCGGATTTCCCACAGAGATGCTGATTTTCTCACTGCTGCCATATCCCTTTGTGCGGAACACCACCGGTGCTCCACTGTCAAAGCTCTCCTCTGTCGTTCCGTCATTCGACGCAAAGACATCAATATTGATCTTGGCAAGGCTGGTCTGGATCTTTCCATATACATCCTCCATCGTCATGCCTTCCTCGATCTCGATTGCAAATCCATTTACCTTCAAAGTTCCTGCCTGCTCTTTTGTGATCACGGCTGTAGAATAGGTAAATCCTGTCGTCATAGATGCCTGCTCTGCATCGGCTGTGACATTGATCGAATAAACACCCGTGCTTACCTCTGATGAAATGTATGTTGCTTTCACACCATTGACGCTGGACAGAGAACGTCTCGTCAGATCCCCATTCAGCAGTGTCTGTCCGTTAAATGCGGTCGTATCGGAAATCTGTGTCAGCTCAGCCGCCAGGGAATCAATCTCCTCCTGAATCGCATCACGATCGACCTCATCATTGACATCGTTTGCCGCCTGCACAGCCAGTTCCCGCATACGTCCTAAAATGCTGTGCATCTCCTCCATGCCGCCCTCTGCGGACTGGATCACAGAGATACCATCGTTAGAATTCAAAGCCGCGCGGTCAAGTCCCCGGATCTGTGCACTCATCTTCTTTGAAATCGCAAGTCCTGCCGCATCATCTGCCGGGCTTGTAATCTTATAACCAGAAGAAAGTCTGGACATCGACTTTGCAACTTTATTATTTATTTTACCGAAATTCGTCGTGGCATTCATCGCCAGCGCATTATAATTAATTCTCATGGTCTGCCTCCTTAAACTCGTTCGTTATGCTTCAGCTATCCAAATGTCTGCTTCTTATCCGGCATCATGTCCGCGGCACATTATACGTCCGCATCCCGGTTTTACTATGTTATATATCGGTAAGTTTCGCCATAGCCTTAACGAAGAATATTGCCGCCCGACACAGTTTTTGTGTGTCCGCTCCCCCGTTCGTTCCACGCGCCGCTGTACGGCTTTCTCCAAGCGCAACTGCCGCATCCGCATATTCACTTCCGGCAAGCAGTTCCCGGAACGCATCCGTCTGTCCAGCAAGCCATGTATTCGCCTCCGAGGAACCGCCAAGAATCTCACCCGTGCATGTTCCCGCTTCGTCCATCCGGATCTGCGCCTGCAGCATACCATGCACCCCTGCCGCCATCCGGATCGTGATGCCGCGGGCTTCTACTCCGCCCGTCTGCATCGTCAGATTCACTACCTTCATACCTGACTCTGTCTCAACCGGGAGCTGATACTGCCTTCTGCCCGCCATGGCTCCCAATATTCGGAATCCTGCCTGCACGACCTTCATGCCCTGCAGCTGATCTGATGTTATATTTCCTTCTTCTGCCTGATCATACATCTGCTCTACCATCTGTTGCCGGATATCCGCATACATCTGCGCCAGATCTGCGTCTGCTTCGATCTGTTTCAGCAGCATCTCCGATTCAAACGGCAACGCAATCTCCTCTCCTGTGAGGGACTTCGCCATAGCATCCGTCTCTGCGTCAACTGCATCCTCCTTCGTATGGTCCTGCCATCCAATCTGCTTCCATACCTGTGATGCAAATGTATAGAAATTCATGGACGCCTGATGATTGACAGCTTCTGCTTCCGGTCCTACCGACATTCCCTGCAGTATATAATCCGCCGCTTCCAGATTCTGTGCGCTCTCTTCAATATCATTTGCCTGCAGAAGCTGTTCTGCCTGTGCAAGCATCGGAGAATCAGAGATTTTCTCCCATGGGTTTTTATATTCTTCCTGCGCAGCCATCGGTTCATTTCGGCTCATATATTCATCTTTCTCTCCCATGCGGAGCTGTCCGGTCCAGTTACCATCCGCACCAACCCGTCCCGCATATGCACGCGCGATCTGATCATCCATCTTCTCCCCACGTGTCTGCAGATCCGCAAGCATACCGAACGAATCATCGACCACAGCCTCCATCCCGGCGGCCTTCCGGCTTCGCATCGCAGTAATCAGATTACGCACGGTAAGCCGGCTGTTGTTCGCGAACAGATACCCGGCTTCCCGGTCGCCGGATTTCTCTAACTGCTTAAATACCCGGTACACCCCGATATATCCTGCGCGTTCCTCGCTGCTGATCTGTCCACGCTTCTCTACATCACGCAGATACGTTGCAAAATCGTCTGTCTCCTTCACACCTGCTTTGTAATTTTTGTCCCGCAGTGTCTGATTGAGTTCATCGACTGTCATATCAAGCGGGTTGATACCATCCCGGATCATAGACAGCACCGCATTCGGATGGCATGCGGCAAGCATATCATTGACCGCTCTGTCATACTCTATGATCTGTGCGATATTTTCCTCCGTGATTTCCATGCGGTTATACCCGAGAATCTGTACCGCTCGTGTATGTTCCTCATCCACCGGCAGCTCCATATCTGTCAGTATATCTTCGATATTTGAAAATGCTTTGCGGATACTATCTCCCATATCCGCACGCGGGGCTGTACCAAGTGCCTCATATCCGCGCTCCATCGCTGCGAAATCAACGGAACGCCGGATCGTCTGTGTCGATATATCTGCCACCCCATCCGGCACATTGTTATCGGACATCCGGCGTTGCATATCACCCGCCTGTCCACCGATCTGGTGTTCTTCCTGTACAAGCTTCGCAAATCCATGTACCGTCACCGACTGCAGCGCGTCCGTACCCGCCAACACGCCAAGCCTTGTTGCCGGTGCCGTGCCAATCGTCTGCAGATCTGCCTGCATCTGCTGATAGATTGCCTTGTTTTCTTCGGTTGGCGCAACACCCTGCTTCGCAAACATCTCCTGCGTAAGCTGTGCCTCTGCATTTCGCAGCTTCGCCACCACCTGCGCCAGTTCACGAGTATCAATATTGATATCCACGGAGAGCATCCGTACCGCAACACTCTGTGTCATGGAGAGCCGGATCTCCTCTAACTGCCGCAGTGCCGTTACCTCCCGCAGCGTCTGATTCTGTATGTCGGAACCTGCGCTCCGGCCATCCTGTAACTGTGTACCCTTATCCGCGGTTTCGTCGTATGCTCCCACCGGCTGTCCACCGGTCTGTCCATCCCGTACCCCATCATAATGCGCCGCCACCAGCGCAGCGATTGTAAGCGGCCGCTCTGTACGTACTGCCTGTGCCACATCCTCTGCTGTAATCGAAGCTGCATCCTGTCTGAGCTTTGCCGCTCTCGTCTCAAGCTCCTGTGTCTGCCGCTTCTCTGCCTGCTGTGCCGTCGGCAGTTCACCGATATCCTTCCCGATCTGCGCCTGCATCTGCATATAAGCCCGCACGGAATCCGTCGTGACCGGAATATCATTTGCCAGAAGCAGATTTGCCCCGGCCATACTTGTTTCATCCACGACAAATCCAGCCTGCATGATCACATGTGCGAGCTGCGCCTGCAAGCCGGAATCTGCATTTCCATCTTCACCCGAAGCATACACCGATTGTCCAGCGCTCTGCTGCGGCCTGGATATTGTCTGTTGTGCAGCCTGTTTCGCCGCATATGCGGTGTCTCCTCCCAATTCATCCACCGCGGCAATCTCTCTTTGTCCACTGTAATGCGCCTTGTAGAGTGTCTCCTGCGTGAGTGGCTGCCGATTCTTCAACAGGTACAGAATGTCCTTGTTCCCCACCTGCAGCTTCACATCTGTCCCGGCTATCTGCGCCCCGCTACTTGTAAAAACCAGATTCGAGGCATCTCCCTCCTCGATCTGCGCCTGCGCGAGCACATTTACAAGCGCGTCCTTACGCGCATCTGCACGCATGGAAGTAACCAGCCCTTCTATGTCCGAAAGCGATGCCGAAGCGACATCCACGCCCATCATACGAAGCTTCTTTATCTCCTCGGAAGTAAGGGAACGCGCAATCTCCCGTGCATCTGCACGCGCCTGTTCTTCGTCGCTTGTCTCTTCCTGCTGTTCCTGCTTCGCCTTCTCCTGCATGTCCTTGCGGTACTCATTGAAATTATCCATGACCGTCTGCGCATTCGTGTCGACCGAAGAATTCCTGTCGTACTGCACCTGCCCGACCTTCTCGAAGGCATCGAGCTGATCGACCGAAGCAGTCTTCATCTTTGTTCCACTGTAAGCATTTGCACTGTCACTATACGCTTTGATGGCATCCTGTGAATTTTTGATATTGATATTCTGCATAAAATGCTCCTTGCATCATTAATTTGTATGATATTATTCCTATCTTGCATCGTTCCGGTTGCCCGAACTGGTTCTCTGTCTTTTATATCGGCACAGTCCGCCCAATCATTAAGAAGCTGCATGGTGTCTGAAGCACAATGTCCAAGACGCAATGCCTGAAGCACAATGTCTGAAACGCAATGTCCAAGACGCAATGCTTGGTGTTTGCATGAAGATTAAATGCAAAAAGCATGGACGGCTCATTATGAACCAACCATGCTTTTTCATTACTATCTCATGCGCATCTGTCACTGCTTACCGGTACAAGCACATGTATAATATTTCATCATTTAATTGAAAAATGGTGTCCCGGGTGCTACCGTCCCATCATAGATCAGACCGGTTTCCGGCAACTTCCCTGCGTTACTATCAACCCGCATATTTGCGACCTGTTCTTTGGATAGTTTCATGTCAGCCGGAAGCTTATCATATGAATCTGAATACCACCAGTTTCTTCCGTAATACGACTTCACTGCATACCAGCCACCTCGTTGCGCATCATATTCATACAGGACATCCTGTGTGACGGTTTTGCCGGATGCATTTGTAAATGTTTTATTCCGGACAAGAATATCCGAAGTCGGATGCTGTGCATAAGTTGCCTTCAGGTCAATACGGTTATTCTTATTGACATATCTTCCGTCCACCCATACATCCTCCATATGGTGGACGCCGCTTCCAACACCTGTATATGCACTCACATACGTATATGCCGTTCCATATCCCCAGCCCTCAGCAGCAACCTTCAGCCAATTGCCTGCGCCAATCTTTTTCTCAAATTCATCTCCGGACAACTGATTCCGATATGTCTGTAACTCATCGGTCGATTGTTTCTCATATTGATGAATTTTCCTTTCCAGTTTATCGAGGGACGAAGAAAATGCGTAATCATTCGCTCCACCGTCAAAGGTAAATAAACTTTCAATATATTTGGACATAACCGGATCCGTATTTCCGTTTCCGGCACCACCATATGATTTCGTTGTTCCGTTCCATGTTACATCGACCAGATAATGCGCCGAGCCTGACGAAACCGTACAATCCGGCTGCAACGCTTTCGCTACATTCGCCATAACGCCCGGAACTCCTACGGATGACAACACCATCGGATGAAGGTATTCCAGGAACATCATCTCATCCGCCGACTGCCACATCGAATAGTGTTCATTCAAAGACAATTCCGGGTATGGAGATGTTGCCAGCAGCGGATACGGGCGATTCGGATCCGGCTTCGATGTGTCAACGATGTTTTTCGGATAGACAGAAAGCCGCCCCAACGCTGAGTTCACACTTTGCAGATTGTCGAACAATCCTTTTGATTTATCCGTGTAATTGTTAATCAGATAATCGGTCAGACTCTCCACCGATTTGCAGGAAACCTGAACCGGTGTATCCGTATAAACCGGCATTGTTGAATACGACACATTTCCCGAATAAGTGACTTTATAGGCACGATCAGCCTGCTGCAATGTATATGCTCCGCCATCGGAACCCGATTCAGACATCTCGAATATATATCCGCCCTTCACACGTCCGGTTTCTTTATTCTCGTATTTGACATCGAAAAATCTCCGGGTCGTCGGGATAAGATAAGCTCCTTTTCCGGCCTTATACTTACTGTTTTTATCCTCAAAACGAACATAGGAAACATCCGGATTATTCGTCTTCACATAGAAATACTCATTGAAAGGCTCCAGCAGAGGAACGATTTCATATGAATATCTGGTAACATCGTTCTTGTTTGCTCCGGTTGAACCCGTTGAACCCGATGTTCCGTTTGAACCGGTGCTTCCGTTTGATACCGGATTTTCCGGCAAAGCAATTTCAGGCCGGTTCACAAAACCCGTTCCAACTGTAGATACGATACCTGCAACATTTCCCGGAGCCGCCCCGTTCTTTTGAACAAGAACGATCTGGATTGCCTCTAACCTTTTTGCATATCCGGCCGTTCCAGCAGCTGCTCCATTTCTTGTCCATCCAAGCCAGCCATACGACTGTGCATGTACGCGGTAATAAACATCATAGTGATTGGCAAGTTCTCCAGTAAGGTAAATCTGGATTGCCTCCAGCCGTTTTGCCTGCCCGCTTGTTCCGGACATCTCGCCATTCATTCTCCAGCGGGACTCCCAGCCATAGCTTTGTACATGTGTGCGATACACAATATTTCCCGTATATTGTTGATTGGTAAGTTTTATCTCTATACCTTCCAGGCGTTTTGCACGTCCGCTTGTACCTGCCATCACTCCGTTGTTCTTCCATCCCTGCCAGCCATAGCTTTGTACATGCGTACGATATGTAATGTTGGTCGTCTCCCGACCTCCGACATTCACATCAGAGGCGCCATTGAGCGATACGTAGTTTCTCCCATACCTGCTTACGATACCATTGACATTATTCTGAACCGTTGTTCCCCTTGCGACAACAACAATCTGAATTGCCTCCAACCGCTTAGCAAGCCCTGCTGTTCCGGCTGCCTGTCCATTTTTTGCCCAGGCAAGCCAGCCATATGACTGTGCATGCACACGATAATAAATATCGTAATTCTGTGCATTTGCACCGGTTAACTCAATTTTAATCGCTTCCAGACGCTTTGCTTCGCCCTGTGTTCCGCTCATCTCACCATTCGAAACCCACGGGAGCCAGCCATATGTCTGGCAATGTGTTGTATAACGGACCCCCAGATTATCTCCGGAGACTGTGATCCGGATTCCTTCCAGCCGTTTTGCTTTTCCGCTTGTTCCGGAGGCTTCTCCATCACGCTTCCATGCAGATTCCCAACCAAATGTCTGAACGTGTGATTTGTATTGTACCGAAACCCCTGCGGCTTCCACATTTTGAACCGGGACATATGCAAATACAGACAGCACCATCACGATTGAAAGCACAAGTGCCCATACTCTTCTCTTATTCATAAATAACCCTCCCTTGTCACCACACGCTTACGCGGTATAGATCTTCTCCGTCACCGTATGAGATTCACCCGGTGCAAGCTCCTTGTAACCAGATTCCTCTGCTGGGATTGGCTGGTTTGGTGCATCGATGATCCATGTGCAAGGCTCTGGACAGAAGTATCCTTTGTCTCCATGATCGTTCCATACAACCCAGAATTTGAAGTCCTTACATACTTCATAGCAGATACGCTTGCCTGTTGCAGCATCCGTTGCCACTGCGCCATAGAATGGCTTGCCATCCAGACTTCCTTCCTCTGCAAAGAATACGTCATTGTCAATATCATGCAGCACTGGAACCTGTGAACCAGTCAGATACTGTCTGTCGTGATTTGTCTGTACGAGCATGTCACCTGTCGGAATGCAGGACTTTGAAAGCTCCCACTTCTCGCCAACCGGGATATACAGACGCATATCCAGACCATTTCCATCCTTTGTGAAAGGTCCGTTAATCGTTGTATGGTTGCACATACCATATGGCATCTGCTTGTCAGATGTATTTGTCATTGTAAATGCATACTCCAGACCGTCATCGGACAAAGTAAATGTGAACTCTGCCTTGAAGCTGACTGGGTATGTCTCGAAAAATTCATCGTTCTTGTCATATATGTACTCTGTCTTTGCGATTGCCTTCTTGCCGTCCACGGCTGCACTCACAAGTGTATGCTCACGCTTATGCAGGAAACCATGAATATGGTTGCCAAGCGGATCATTCAATGGAAAATGATAGGTTGCATCGCTTACCTTCAGCACGCCATTTGCAAGGCGGTTTGGAAGATACAGGGTCGGAAGTCCATACACCTCCGGGCTCTTCTTCAGATCCTCAACAGAAAGGGATTCGTCATAACGGAAAATCTCAATGTCATTTTCAACATCCTGCATACGGATGACATTACTGCCTAAAAAAGGTGCCACGATTGCTTTGTACTTTCCTGCTGTCAGTGCAACTGCCTCTTTCCCTTTATAATCAATAATCTCTGCGGAATAACTCATTGTTTTTTCCTCCTTTTCAAGACTGCACCTTTCGTGCAGTTTCACTCAAAAAATTTCATTTCAAATCACATAAAATAATAGCACATCGACCATACTATGTCTAGGAAAAAAGAACACAAGACATGCTTTTTGCGTATGATATGGATAGGCACGCATGCAACCGATTATTCACAAGTCTTTTCGAGTTTTACCATCCATTTCTCCCCCTTGCTAAGATACCACCCGCGCGGTTGCATTTTTATAAAAAGGGACCGATTTGTTTCGGTCCCTGTAATTTATTATCTGTACTTTTATAATTTGAATTTGATCTGCACTGGCTCCTTCAACGACTGTCCGCCTCTCGACTTCACATTTTTTGTGATCGTCAGGAAATAGTATTCGTTCGTCGAATACGGCTCCAGCGGTTCCACCTCGATAATCTCATTTTTCGTATCATAACGGATATAGGATCGCAGCTTCTGGTTCTGCGAATTCGTCACATACATCGTATCCTTGTTCACCGTATGCGGGTCCAGCGGAATATTGAACCGCACGCGCCACACAAAATTCCCCGTCTTAAAACGCAGATCCTGCTTGACCTTGTTCGCAAGCTGTGGTGGAATATCTTCTATATCAATCAAATTTTTTGCCATTTGCAACTCCCTCTGTCGTAATCCAATGCCGCATTTCCAGCATCCATCTTCTGTACTCACTCATGTTTTAGTTTATCACAAAGCGCATGCGCGAACAAGAATTTTGCCGCTGTCTGTCAGAATTTTGTACACGCATTTTCTTTACATCACAGATTTGTAACACTACAATAAAATTGTTACGAATTTGTTATCGTACATTTCAATATATCGTCACATTTTCCATATATTTGAATAGCGTATGCCATATATGGGAACACTGACTGCAAGTACATATTCCGTAGGAGAGCAAATCATGAAACATAAATTTCAGTTTTCCTACAAAAGACAAAAATTACTGACATTTACTTTGGTGGGAAGCAGTCTGCTCGTCTGTCTGATGAGTCAGGCACGCGAATTTCCATCGATCAAATTACCGCAAAAAGAATACAGACTAACCGGAACATCCCTGCAAAGTGTAAAGGAAATCGTTCCTTATTATGATTCCTGCAACACAGTCTACGATGATTCCCTCTATCAGGGCGAGATCGTCGTCACACAGGAAGGCACCGCTGGCAAGCAGGAAACAACTGCTTTGATCACCTATTTAAATGGACACGCTGTGTCCGAGGAGATCATCGATTCCCGCGTCATCACGCCCGCGATTGCCCGCGAGGTACATGTCGGAACAAAGGAGCGACCGGACTTTCTGATTCCGGTCGATGATTACGTCATCACTTCTTACGTCGGTCCGCGCTGGGGCAGAACGCACAACGGAATCGACCTCGCGGTCAATGTCGGCACGCCTGTCAAGAGCAGCACCGCCGGAACCGTCATACAATCCGGTTGGAACGGCGGCTACGGCATCAGTGTCTATGTGGACTGCGGCGATGGCATGGTCATCCGTTACGGACATCTGTCTGAAACTTCTGTCGAAGTCGGACAGACCGTCGCACAAGGCGATCTGCTCGGACTCTCCGGCAACACCGGAAACAGCACCGGACCACATCTGCATTTTGAAATGCGGGTGAATGATGAGGTTGTTGATCCATTGGAATACGTGAAGCTACAATAAAATAGCTGGGGGTATTTGATTGGAATAATTTAATTTTTACATTTGGGTGGGGCGGAAATTTTCATAAGAAGATATGTAACAGGATTTCCAATCACTGCTTGTCCCAACACACACCCAAGTGTATTATCAAAGATATCATCAAATTCAAACAAGCCCCGGCACAGCCAAAGCTGCAAGCCTTCAATACTTGTAGAAATCAGAATTCCAGTAACCAACGCCAGCCAAATACCTCGTTTCCGTCCACTCGCAAGCGGCAGCAATGCACCAATCGGAACAAACAACGCAATATTCAGCAGAATCTCCCAAAACAAGCTATGTGTATATCCCTCTTCAAAGGCATGATACACTACCTTCCACGACCAGAACCATTCATACTCCGCCTGCCTTGTCCCTGGCTGCCGCATAAACACAGTCGAACCAAATACAAGCATCAGATATGTCACAAGCAATAACACAGAAACCGCCTGCACCCAACGAATATGCTTGCGTAGCACTTGTATCAATAAAATGGCTGTTACTCCTATCAAAACCGAGAAAAATACAACCGCTTCAAACGCGGTCCACTCTGGATAATATTTTATAAATATCTGATTGAGATCCATATGTTTCCCCTTTCCTTGTGTAGTATAGCACAAGTTTTTATCCTCAGATATAACCTGTATTTTTTATCAAAATTACAAAAACCGGGCTTGACGATTCTGCATGAAATATAGCAGAAAATGCACGAAAGTGAAAAAGTATGCTCTCCTGCGCGTCAATTGTGCCACCCCTCTTGTTTTTTCTTCCACTTATGTTACGATAAATGTGTTCAAAGCAAACACCTTTGGACATCTTGGGGAGAGGATGAGTTGCTGATGTTCGGAAGCAGCTCAGATGTGTGTTTTATATAGAAATACCGTGTGGATTGGGGAATCCACACGGTGTTTTGCGTTACTGTTTTAATTTGATGTGTCTTGACCTATAGCTTAGTCAAATATTATTCTGGCAAACCTTTATAATAATCAATTACGTTTACAAACGGAATAACCACTTTTCCGCTGTCAAAAATATTAGATGTTATCGATTCTATTTTTCCTCTTGCAATGCTAATCAAAGCTGCAGCTCCATTTATGATCACAAGCTGTTTAAAATCTTCTTCCTCAGTATCTTTTTCTGACAGGAATGCTCCTTCTAAAGATAGTTCTAATTTAAAATTTCGATCTTCTGACTGCTCTATCTCTACTTCAAAATCTATAGCCATTTGAGCAAAAAAGCCTTCGTCAATGGTTTCAAAACTAGGTTCATTAATATTAAGCCCAAAACTTCTTTTTGCCTCTTTTTGAACATTCACTATATTATTTTCAACCGAAATCTCTTTAATTGTTGTCCCAACTAATTTTATTCCCGTTGCAATTCGATTTAACTCCATTATGCAATCGCCCCCTTATCATATACAAGTCGTAAATAACCATTATCCCGCCTTTTCTTTCCTACCTTTTCGCTCTCCCATTCCACAATATTATAATCTGATTTTACACATGGTTTATCCAAGCTAACAAATAATTTCAAGTTTGTCTTTTGACAAATTTCATTTAATGTTCTTATCGTGAAATTATATTCCCTACTTTCCCACTTAGAAACCATTGCCTGCGTTACGCCCATATATTCAGCAAACTTTTGTTGTGTCATGCCCATGTCAAGTCTGCATCTTTCAATCTGCGCAGAAATCTTTGCTAACTCAACAATCGTTTTTACTTCAGACTTAGAAATACCTTCTGAAACCCAATTTGACTTCTTTGCATTTGCAATCTTTTCTGCAATTCCCATTTTCATATCCTCCATCTATAATCCTATTAAGTTAACTAAACAACCATTTTAGCCTCTTTTGAGCAGTTTCAATCGCTCTCTGATAATCTCCAGCACTTTTCTCTAAAAAGGCCGTAAGCAGTATTATGGTATCATCTTCAATCGTATAAAGTACTCTTACATTTTTCCTGGATTCTGGATGTCTAATACTATATAGTTTGTCAAATCCCGTTAACTTTTCAAATTGCGGCAAATCAATCGCTCGATCTTTTTCCTGTTCTAAAACTGCCAGATCTGCAATCAATTTTTTCTGATATCTCTGCCAAGGCGCATTTTCCCTCCACGCCTCATCAACTGCTTTTCGAAACTCTTTCTTTACACTTGAAATTGCATATATCTCTTCTAATTCTTCAATAAGTAATTGTTCTAATTCCACACCCCAAGTCTCCTCCTTCGTATTGTTATAATATAACTTATAGGTAATATTTTCAATAGTTTTTTATATTTAGTATATTCTAAATTTTATTTTATATTCCAATTCATTTCTTACTAATTTCATTATTTCGTGAAAGATTGAAGATCATATGGTGATTTATAATACTAAATTCTTGGGATTCGACTCTATGAACTCGCCATTTTACACGCTTCTCAGAAAAAACCATAACAGAAAGTTAATCATATAGAATTCCCCATCCACATATAAGACTTGCTCCTGCCCTCGCCTTACAAACAATATTCTACACACATTTACATTTTTTCAAGTACCATAATACATTTATTAAAACTTGAGTAATTTTAACCTCGACATCTGCCAAAAATGAAAAAATGCCACGAAATCGACCAACTATGCCCCTATTTTTTTCCCCTTTTCTGCTATGATAATCTTGTTCAAAGTAAGCACCTTTGAACATCTTGGGAGGGATGGGGATGTTCGAAAGTAGCAACCCGCAAATGTGTGTTACATAAAAAGTCCGATTGGATTGGGGAATCCTTCCGAGCTTTTATCTAATTGCATATCCGATAGAGATATATGCTTGCTAAAATAATTCGTTATTCCTATCATATTTATTATATATATTCTTTATCGCAAAATACTTATCACTATTGATGTTTTTTAGATATGCCAGTCGTCCTCTGATTTGACTATAATCACCTTGTTTTTTAATCAAATAATTATATATGTCACGCTTAAGTAAAGTGTACTTTTTATGCCCAATTGACAATGAATTATCATTATTATCAATTACTATACCTGTTACCTGTCTTCTTTTATTTTTACTCATATAATAAGTTTTTTCAACATTTCTAATAAAACCATACTCGCTTAATAACATATCTATATTCGTTAATATAGAATGATCTATATATTGGTCAGAAGAAATGACAATATCATCTGCATATCTTGTATATTTCATATTTTCTTTTCTTACAAGTTCTCCTAACTTCAAATCAAATTCATACATTATACAGTTTGAAATCATTGGTGATGCAACACTTCCAACTACTAAATGTTCTCCTTTATATAAAACTAAATCAAAAATTAATGACATCTCTTCATTTGATAATTGTAATTTTTTAACAACCTCTCTATTTCTTTTAAATAGATCCGATAGAGATTTTGCCGTAATACTTTCAAAAAAATGAACAATATCAGTATGCAAAATATACTTCCCCTGTTGATGACATATCGCATTTTTTTTAATAGAACAACCCTTTTCATAAGCCGCCGTATATTGTGAAATAGGGAACTCATTGAATATATTCCTTATCAACCAATATTGTAATGCCTTTAACTCTTTGGAAGGTTGTAATATTTCACGAGCACCACCATTTTTCTTCTTAATATAATATTTGGCATACAAATTATTTCTAGTAGCGCAATTTCGAATATATTGTTTATCTATGCCCAAATCATTGTTCATCTGGTCCAATAATTTCATATAAATGGGGTCATCCTTTCTGGTTCACACTTATAAACTCTACATAAATATCTGGTTCTAAAATCGTTGAATCTCTTTCTATTCATTATAAACATAGTATTAGAACATGTAATATCTTTATTAATTCTACAATATCCATCTAAACAATTGATAATTTTCATATCCATCATTAAATTAATTACTCTTTTAAAACTGAAAATTTTATGTTTATCTTTGTTAATAATTGTATAGTTAGTAATTCCACGAATTTGTTTATATAAAGCTTCTAGCTCATATGGCGTAATTGGCTCAAAAAGTTCTGTTAAATTTAATAATTCATAAATCAGATTTTTTAAATTCATTGCTTGCGGGTCTAAGTTTGGTATATATCGTACTTCTTTAGTTGCGATTTTTTTTACCCTATCATTAAGTTCAAGCGAACTTTTTAATGTAGCTTTATTATTATAAAGAATTACATTTTCTTCATTTTGTGCCTCAATTTTTTTAATTGGACCAAGCGAAATAAAAGAGGATTTAAATTCAGGATTATCTTGATTTATAACGATCACTTTATTAACAAACGAATCATGTAACGCAAATGCACCTAATTCACAAAATGTACCTGCACTTTCTGTGACAATTATTATATATTCACTAATTTCGGCCAAAACTTCCTCAAAAGTAAGTATATCAATTGCCTTGTCAACAGAATATAAATATTCTGATATTACACATTGCGCTAGATGACTTTCTTTTCTATATTCTCCAGTATGAACATATTTTTTAAAGTTTTTCATAATAAAATAACGCACATTCTCCTGCTTTTCTAATATTGATTCATTTAATAATTTTCCAGCATTATCTAAAATTTTCTCCCCACAAATAAAAATAAATCGAGGTATTTCAACTGCCTCGACGCTCCTTATTCTAACCGAACTCTTTAATTCATAAATCAAAGACTGAACGCCTTTATCTCTTAATAATTCCATATCAATAACCCCTAAAAATTAATAGAGAGATTCTACATTAGTGCAAAGGCGAAGTTTAATCAAATATGGGTCGTGTGCGAGTTATATTTGATTAAACTTTGCCCGATTGACTTACAATTCCCCAACCTCTGAACTCAACTCAAAGGTCTATAAACGCTTTTTTATATATAGCTTTATAGATTAATTCTAGAATCTCTCTTTATTAATTACTGCCATTATATTACAAGATAGTACATAATTCAATATCTTTCCACCTTTACTTCAAATCTCTACATAATTATTTTTTCTTTTAAACAAATGTATGAGATTGCAATTTTTAACCCATAAAAATAAAAACGTATGCCGTTTTAACGAGTAACTTCATCCCACTTGTTTTTCTCTATTTTTGTTATTAAAAACTTGTTCAAGGTAAACACCTTTGAACATCTTTGGGAGAGATGGGTTGTTGATGTTCGAAAGCAACAATTCGCAAATGTGTGTTTCACATAAAAAGTCCGGTTGGATTGGGGAATCCTTACGGACTTTTGTCTGTTTTTATGCATCCTTACGCTGTCTTCTGCGAAGCCAATTCTTCCACCACCTCTAACGGAAGACCTGTTCCTTGGGAAATATCTTCGTACGAAAGTTTTCCAAGTGCTAAAAGGGATCTCGCCGTTTCCTTTGCAACTCTTTCTGCTGTTTCTTTCTCGACTTCCTCACACATTTCTTCTAAAATCCTGCACATACGTCCTCGACCTCCTTCCGTCTCTTTTAAATATTTTACCTCATCTGCCAACACTTTGCTATACATATCCTCTGATTTTATACAATGGAAATCATGCATCAGCTTCAGTCTATCAATCCGTTTCAGATACTTTTCCTGCAGTTGTATCATATCTGACTTTTTCCAACCAGCCAATAATATTAAAGCTCAGTAATTGATATTGTTCCTTTACCACTATCTCTAATAACAATATGTATATCAGAAACAATTAGATCTTTATTTAATTTAAATAATTTTACCAAAAATTCTAAAATAGATTTTTCATCATTTTTTGTTTTTGACAAGCCAGCTCCAATCAATGGCATGATAACTGGATCTCCTTGCGATCTTGCATGGCAATACTCGATCAACTTTTGCATCGCAAGCACATACTCTTGCTGAGATGTACAAGCTGACAAATCATAATCATATATACTTAATCCCAAACAAAGATACGTGCAGTATTGTGATGCTTTTACTTCTGCAACAGTTCCTACATCATATCGTTTTAAATTTCCTCTTCTTTTATCTTGTCTAGATATTGAAGCTGATTTTAAATTTTGACGTTTTATCAAATCTTTTTGTATCGTATCATTTAAGGTGTTCTCATCATAGATACCCTTCTTATACATCCTCTTAAATACAAGTCCATGTAACGATCTATCACTTACCAAATCATTATCTATAATCGTGTCAAAACATCGATTAACACCAATAACAATATTTCTTCTTGATTTGGGGGCTTCAATAACATTGTCGGATAATATATCTCCATATTCCACATATACATGGCATCCATTGTTTGCTTCAAGTATAGATATTCGTTTTTTATTGCTAAACCATATAGCACACGCCACAAAAGAAATACCCCATGTTCCACATAAAATACCTAAACTTAAAAGTAACTTGAATAATATTTTCCATTCACAAGGTAATATATCGTTTAATGAAGCAAATGTACCAACAAATCCTAACATGGTAAAAACCCCTGCTGTCCATTTGCAAGCTAGTCTACATATATATTTTTTGTTAATCCATATTTTTTTCATGCTGATCCCTTCATTTTATTGTACACAAATCAACATTTTCAAGTCCCTATTATATATTTAAAAACTTGAATATTCTAAGTATTCGTGTTATATAGAAGAGTACCCACTCCAAAGTGGATGCTCCCAAGAGTGTGTTTTGTCCTTACGGACATCGCCTCACCTGTGGATCAGACAGGTGAGGCATTTTTATTTCTTCTTGTTTCTCTTATCGAAAAAGGCAAGAAACGCTACAATCAAACTTCCAAAGGCAATGAGCAAGCTCAAAAGCCGTCATTATAACGCACCGTCTCCGCTCCCGCTTCGGTCCTCGCTGAACAGGTGTCCACCGGACACCTAGCGACCTTCCTATGTAATCCAGTTTTCTGGTATAAGTTCGGGAGGCTACCTCTTCACTCCGTTACGGTCGGCGCAGAACTGATGTCCCCCGGACATCATGCGCCCTGTCATGGGTACTCCAATACATGTTTCCATGCATATCTAGAATACCATATATCCCATATTTATTCAATCAGAATCGAATATTCGTTCGATTTATTTTTATGGTTTTAAACACACAAAAACCGCCGAAAGCACCAAACTCCCGACGGTCTCCCACCCCTAATCTCTCCTAAATATATCTCTCGTATACACCTTGTCCGCCACATTATCCAGACAGGCATCATGCCGATTTCCCAATCGCTTCCACCTGTTCCACCAACATATCCTTATGCCGTCTTCTGCGCAGCCAGTTCTTCAACCACTTCTAACGGAAGACCTGTTCCTTGAGAAATATCTTCATACGAAAGTTTTCCAAGTGCCAGAAGGGATCTGGCTGTTTCCTTTGCAACTCTTGCTGCTGTTTCTTTCTCAACCCGTTCCGCCGTCTCTTTCTCGACTTCCTCACACATTTCTTCTAAAATCCTGCACATACGTCCTCGACCTCCTTCCGTCTCTTTTAAATATTTTACCTCATCTGCCAACACTTTGCTATACATATCCTCTGATTTTGTACAATGGAAATCATGCATCAGTCTGCCAACCGGCGTATCTACATTACGATATTCACCGTTTACATATAAAATATGCAGACCATCATCAAATAACACATGTTCTTTTTCCTCAATTGTTCGCTCGATATGATACAACGGTTCTCCACATCCATACTTATCATCCTCTGTAATAAATATAACATACGATTCGGGAAGATCATCGAAATCCATTCCTTTTTCCAACAAATCCCGGTCAATCATGCTTCCATGAAACCGCGCTCTCTTTGAGCCACTGCCTTCTTCCGCTCTCTGAATCTCCAAATTAAACCGTTCATTTTCTCGATCCACTGCCTTTATATCCAGCCGAATCGACCGTTTCGTGGCACTCTTGTACTCCACCTGTGCTTTTGTCTCGATCACCTTCAGGTCATCCCGTTCTAACACCACCTGCAAAATAAATTCTACCGCTTCAATCTTTCCATCCAACGCCTCTGAAAAGAAATCATCATCCATCAGCTTCAGTCTGTCAATCCGATTCAGATACTTTTCCTGCCTGTTCATCTCCATCTTCGCCATACACTCCTCCTGTATCGCCCCGGGGTGATGGTTCATCCATCCAATCTTGTCGACACAAAAACCATACCACAGCTGAAAACGCATTGTAAAGCGTAAGTTTGGAACATTTAGAAAAAGCACGCAATTATGCGGGTTTGCATGCAAAAAAATTTTATTAAGACGTAAAAACCGCCGAAAGCTTACACTCCCGGCGGTCTCCCATCCCTAATCTCTTCTAAATATATCTCTCGTATACACCTTGTCCGCCACATCATCCAGACAAGCATCATACCGGTTCGCAATGATCGCCTGCGACAGATCATTGAACTGCGCCAGATCATTCACAACTCTGCTGCCAAAGAATGTGCTACCATCCTCCAAAGTCGGCTCATACACGATCACGGTTGCGCCTTTCGCCTTGATCCGCTTCATGACTCCCTAGATGGAACTCTGCCGGAAATTATCCGAATTACTTTTCATCGTCAAGCGGTACACACCAACGACAACTTCCTTTTCCTTCGAAGCATCGTAGTCTTCATTCGGTCCATACGCTCCAGCAATCTCCAGCACTCGATCCGCAATATAATCCTTCCTCGTCCGGTTTGATTCCACAATCGCTTCAATCAGGTTCTCCGGCACATCCTGATAGTTCGCCAACAACTGCTTTGTGTCCTTCGGCAGGCAATATCCTCCATAACCAAAACTTGGGTTATTGTAATGTGTGCCGATTCGCGGATCCAAACACACACCATTGATGATCTGCTGCGTATCAAAGCCCTTCATCTCCGCATATGTGTCGAGCTCGTTGAAATACGATACACGCAGTGCCAGATATGTATTTGCAAAAAGATTGACCGCCTCTGCTTCCGTATACCCCATGATCAGCGTGTCAATATTCTCCTTGATTGCGCCTTCCTGCAACAGCCCCGCATATGTATGTGCCGCCGCAACCAGTCTCTCATCATCCATATCCGTTCCAACAATGATACGGCTTGGGTATAAATTATCATACAACGCCTTTGATTCCCGCAGAAATTCCGGACTGAAAATAATGTTTTCACAACAATATTTCTTCCGGATGGATTTCGTATATCCCACCGGAATTGTGGACTTAATTACCATAATTGCAGATGGATTATACTTCATTACCAATTCAATGACCGATTCTACTGCAGATGTATCGAAGAAATTCTTCTGACTGTCATAATTCGTCGGTGCCGCAATCACAACAAAATCTGCCCCCGCATAAGCCTCCTCTGCATCCAATGTAGCTGTCAGATTTAACGTTTTCTCTGCCAGATACTTCCCAATATATTCATCCTGAATCGGACTTATGTGATGATTGATCTTCTCACACATACGCTTGCTCGCACCCATGACATTTGTCGGATTGACTGCTTTATCTGTACTGATCAGCACAAAACGGTCGCAGTGATTTCGGATTGCCGCAAGTGCGGTTTTATAAGTGCCAAATACGTTGTTTTTGATCGCCTCGCAAGGACTTCCCTCCATGAGTGGCACATGCTTGTGTGCCGCCGCATGGTAGACGATCTGCGGTTTATACTCTTCAAACACACGCTCGATTCTGCAGCTGTCACGTACCGATCCAATCAGTACAGTCAGATTCAGTTTCGGGAAGTTATGTCGTAATTCCTGTTCAATCTCGTATGCATTGTTCTCATATACATCAAAGATGATAAGTCGTTCCGGCCGGCTTGCCGCGATCTGTCTGCAAAGCTCACTTCCGATCGAGCCGCCTCCACCGGTTACCAGCACACGTTTGCCCTCGATATAGCCGGTTATACTAGCAAGATCTGTCTTGATCGGTTCTCTTCCGAGCAGATCTTCCATAGAGATCGGCCGGAGCTTACTCAGCTTCACATCACCATCCACAATCTGGTAGATACCTGGCACGGTCTTCACAACACAATCCGTCTCGTTACATATATTAAGTATCTCCCGACGCTCATCCTTTGTTGCCGTTGGAATAGCAAAGATGATTTGATCGATCTTATGCAGCAAATATATCGTCTCTTGTTCCTGCTACCGGAACACCCTCGATAAAACGTCCATTCTTGTTCTTATTGTCATCAATAAAACATTTCACAAGCATGTTGTTGAGCTTGGATGACCGCTGGATTTCCCGCATCAGCGTCTGTCCTGCCGCACCGGCTCCAATAACCATGACATTGTCCACCTGCTTGCCATGTGCCCGGTTTCGTTCTGTGACAAAGATACGATACGAATACCGCAGTCCGATCACACATACATATTCCAGAACAAATCCTAATATATAGTAGGAAATCGGCATACGCTGCAGGAAGATCGTGATTCCACACAGGTTGATCAGTCCTGCGATCAATGTCGCGTTCGTCATTGGCAGTAATTCACGGATGCCAAGGAACCGCCATATTCGTTTGTACATACTTGTGAGCCAGAAGACTGTCAGCGTGATAACCGTTCGAACCGGTATATATGCGATCCACGCTTCCAGATATTTGATATCAATTGCTGAGAACCGGCAGTCAAACCGCAACCACAATGCAACCGCATACGCAAAATTAACTACAATTGTATCGTACACCATAAGCATCACTGCGACAATATGCCAGTGCTGAATTTTGAACTTTTTCTCTCCCATGTTTCCCATTTCTCCCTGTCACCGGACGCCACGCCCGGAAATTTTATCTTTTGTTACCATTCATCTCCAAAAATATAGTATAGCAATTTGTGAATTGCAATAGACCTTGCAAAATTGACACTTAATCTGTCATAATTGGTATTCGTCCTTGTAAATAGGGAGTTTTCTGGCATACTTTCTGCATTTTTCGTTTGTGCAATTTGTTGCCTGAATGCGAGAATTTTTGTTGTGCTTTGACTATTTTTATTATATAATGAGGGCAGTGTTTTATGAAAGGAAGGTATTATACATGAAATTTGGTTACTTTGATGACGCAAATCGTGAGTACGTCATTACAACGCCTAGAACTCCATATCCATGGATCAACTACTTAGGCACACAGGGATTCTTCTCCTTGATTTCAAACACAGCAGGAGGATATTCCTTCTACAAAGACGCTCGTCTTAGAAGAATCACTCGTTACCGTTACAACAACGTACCTATTGATATGGGTGGCCGTTACTTCTATATTAACGAGAATGGCACCATCTGGAATCCAGGCTGGTCTCCAGTGAAGACAGAGCTGGATGCTTACGAGTGCCGTCATGGTATGGGTTATACCATTATCTCAGGTAAGAAGAACGATCTGAAGGCAGAAGTAACTTTCTTCGTACCACAGAATTACGATGGCGAAGTACAGCAGGTAGTTCTGACAAATGAGAGCGACAAAGCTAAGACATTCTCCTTCTTCTCATTTGCTGAGTGGTGTCTGTGGGATGCACAGGACGACTGCACAAACTTCCAGAGAAACTTCAGTACTGGTCGTGTAGAGGTAAAGGATTCTACCATCTACCACAAGACTGAGTACAGAGACAGACGTGATCATTACGCATTCTATTCTGTAAATGACACCATCGATGGTTACGATACAGACCGTGATGCATTCATCGGTTTGTACAATGGTTTCCACAATCCACAGGCAGTTGAAGCTGGTAAGGCTAACAACTCCTTTGCAGATGGCTGGTCACCAATCGCTTCTCATTATAAAGAGATCACACTTGCTCCGGGCGAGTCTAAGACACTCATCTTCATCCTTGGTTATGTAGAGATGCCAGTTGAGGAGAAGTTCGAAGCAGATGGTAAGACTATTAATAAGGTAAAGGCTCTTGCTATGATGGACAAGTACAACACACCTGAGAAGGTTGCTGCTGGTCTTGCAGAGCTGAAGGCTACTTGGGATAATCTCCTTGGCATCTTAAATGTTGACACACCAGATGACAAGGTTAACCGTATGGTTAATATCTGGAACCAGTATCAGTGTATGGTTACATTCAACCTTTCACGTTCTGCTTCCTACTTCGAATCAGGTATCGGTCGTGGTATGGGATTCCGTGATTCAAACCAGGATATCCTTGGTTTCGTTCACCAGATTCCAGACCGTGCAAGAGAGAGAATTATTGATATCGCTTCAACTCAGCTTGAGGATGGCGGTTGCTACCATCAGTATCAGCCACTGACCAAGAAGGGTAACTCCGATATCGGTGGTGACTTCTCCGATGATCCATTGTGGATGATCCTTTCTGTTTCCGCTTACATCAAGGAGACAGGTGACTGGGGTATCCTCGATGAGATGGTTCCTTATGATAACGACGAGTCTAAGGCAAAGCCAATGCTTGATCACTTGAAGGTTTCCTTCTACAAGATCGTAAATAACCTTGGACCTCACGGACTTCCACTTGCAATGCGTGCAGACTGGAATGACTGTATCAACCTTTCATGCTACTCTGACACACCAGGTGAGAGCTTCCAGACATATACAAACCCTAAGTTTGCTGCTGAGGGTGGCTACTCTAAGGTTGCTGAGTCTGTTATGGTTGCTACACTCTTTACCTATGCAGGTCCAAACTATGTATCTATCCTGAAGCACCTCGGCAAGGATGACGAAGCTACAGCTGCTCAGGCTGAGATTGATAAGATGAAAGCAAACATTATGGAATCCGCTTGGGATGGCGACTGGTTCATTCGTGCATACGATGCAAACGGCGAGAAGATGGGTTCTAAGGAATGTGAAGAAGGTAAGATCTTCATCGAGCCACAGGGCTTCGCAATCATGTCTGAGATCGGTAAGGATCAGGGCTGTGATATGAAGACACTTGCAGCCATCGATGAGAGACTGAATACAAAGCATGGTCTTGTACTGAACAACCCTGCTTATACAAAGTACTACATCCAGTACGGTGAGATCTCTACATATCCGGGCGGATACAAGGAGAACGCTGGTATCTTCACACACAACAATGCATGGATCATCTGTGCTGCTGCTTACGCTGGTCAGGGTGATCAGGCATTCAAGTACTACTCAGAGATCGCTCCTGCATTTACAGAAGAGACATCTGATATCCACAAGACAGAGCCATATGTATATGGACAGATGATCGGTGGTAAGGATGCTGGTTCTGATATCGGTCAGACAGGCAAAAACTTCGGTCAGGGTAAGAACTCATGGCTGACAGGTACAGCTGCTTGGAACATGGTAGCTATTTCTCAGTACATCCTTGGTGTACAGCCTGACTTCGACGGTTTGAAGATTGATCCTTCTATCCCTTCTGCTTGGGATGGTTTGAAGGCTTCCCGTCAGTTCCGTGGCGACACATATGATATCGAGGTTAAGAACCCAGATCACGTATGCAAGGGTGTTAAGAGCATGACTGTTGATGGCAAGGCAATCGACGGAAATGTAATCCCTGTTGCTGGTGATGGCAAGGCTCATAAGGTTGAGGTTGTTCTTGGTTAATTGATAACTAACGAGACAATTCACAGATAAAAATAGCAGCGGCTTGCTGGAACATATTA
>ENA-ORNP01000907-ORNP01000907.1-human-gut-metagenome-genome-assembly--contig:-NODE-907-length-33081-cov-5.273391_pt1 | contig 33081 bp, 22 predicted proteins | sample MGYA00242119_ERZ509030 | MGnify/ENA primary metagenome ERZ509030 (study PRJEB26280, sample SAMEA2338708) | human gut metagenome | biome: human gut; feature: human-associated habitat; material: faeces... | reverse complement strand
GGCAAGTCTTTAATTTCTTCCCACTTATATCCTGTGTACAGCCATTGTGTTTTTGTGGGGCAAAGTGCTGTTATCATATTAGATATGTTTGTTACATATGCACGATTTTCAGGGCAAAGTGGTTCTCCACCAAGAAATGATACACGCTGTATGAAAGGTTGTTTAACGGCTTTTATGAGAGTATCGTATTCATGTAAATCAAACTCCTTGCCACCATTAAAGTCCCAAGTGCTAGGATTAAAGCAATTAAAACAGTGAAAATGACAGCCTTGTACAAACAAAGCGACCCCAATGCCTTCTCCATTGCTAATATCCATTTGTCTTATACTAGCATATCTCATTGTTTATTCTCCTATATTATGGTTATCAAGGTGAACATACCTCTGTTTAATTTCTTGAGTTCTGCCTTGATTCCAAAAATTGCTACCAATATCCTTTTTTACCCTCGGTTTCCCGATATTTATGAGGGGAGTAGACTATACAATTTAACAATATTATTATTCGTTTTATTATAAACAATTTAATATTATCAATAGGTATTATAGTCGTTGAACGTTCTCCTTCACCATTATGTGTTAAGGAGCTTCGATGCGTTTGAGTGACTTGCACACTCGATTGTCCCTACCCTAATTACTTTTTATGGTTTCTATCCTGTCGGACTATTGAATTTTAAATTCGCACCACCGTCACGTTTATCGTTTCCAATTCCGTTGTGGTGAATTAGGATTATGGGGAGTTCTCCGCAGTTTAACCTATTTAACGTGGACTATATTGTTAAGTCAATCCACAAGTACGCCTAGCAACATTCATTTTATTTGTATCTCTATTGCCACAATTAGGACACTCCCAAATTAGCTTATTATTGTTATCAATGATTTTGATTTCTCCGTCATATCCGCACACTTGACAATAATCGCTTTTTGTATTAAGTTCGGCATACATAATGTTGTCATAAATAAACTTAATTACTTCAAGAATAGCAGGAATATTATTTTGCAAATCAGCACATTCTACATACCTGATCGCACCGCCTAGACTTAGTGATTGAAATTTACTTTCAATAGCCAATTTCTTAAATGGGTTGATTTTTTCAAAAACAGGAACGTGATAAGAATTTGTTATATAATCTCTATCTGTAATACCCTCAATAATACCAAAACGTTTTTTAAGACATTTTGCAAATTTGTATGTTGTGGATTCTATTGGGCTGCCATATAATGAATAGCCAATATTTTCAGCACTTTTCCATTGTTCGCATTTTTTATTAAGTCTTTCCATTACTTCGAGACCAAATTTTTCACCCACACTGTTGTCTGTATGACTATGACCTGTCATGTATTTTACACATTCATAAAGACCTGCATAACCAAGTGAAATAGATGAATAACCACCATAAAGATATTTATCTATTTTTTCGCCTTTCTTTAATCTTGCAATTGCTCCATATTGCCAGTGAATTGGGCTTATATCAGAAGGTGTTCCCATTAATGCATAATGTCTGCACATTAATGCTTCTTTACAAAGTTCAAGTCTTTCGTCTAATAGTTTCCAGAATTTTTCTTCATCACCATCTGCTATTATTGATATTTGTGGTAAATTTAAGCTTACTACACCTTGATTAAATCTACCTTCAAATTTATAATTTCCGTTTTCGTCTTTCCAAGGTGACAAGAAACTTCTACATCCCATTGGGCTAAATACATTACCTTCATAATTTTCTCTCATTTTTTTAGCTGAAATGTAGTCTGGGTACATTCTTTTTGCAGAGCATTTAACAGCCATTCTTGTTAAATAATCATATTCTCCACCTGTTAAATTGTTAAAGTGATCTAAAACATATACAAGTTTTGGAAAAGCTGGTGTTACATATACACCTGCATCATTTTTTATTCCTTCATATCTTTGTCTTAAAACTTCTTCAATTATCATTGCATTTTCTTTGATGTATGGATCTCCATCTTCTAGGTGAAGGAATAATGTTACAAATGGTGATTGTCCATTTGTTGTCATTAATGTATTTATTTGATATTGAATTGTTTGTACTCCTGCTTTTAATTCTGCTCTCAATCTTTCTTGAACAAGGTCTTCTATTATGCTTTCTTTTATTTGTCCTTTATGTTTAGCTTCTATTTCTTTTTTGAATTTATTATAACTTTTTCTTAAATATTTTCCTAAATGTTTTAAATCTACAGATTGTCCACCATATTGGTTACTTGCTACAGCTGCAATAATTTGAGTTGTTACTGTACAAGCTACTTGGAAGCTTTTTGGGCTTTCTATCATTTTTCCATTCATTACTGTTCCGTTGTCTAACATATCTCCAATGTTTATTAAACAGCAATTAAATATTGGTTGTATAAAATAATCTGCATCGTGAAAATGTAAAATTCCGTCTTCATGAGCTTTTGATATTTTTTCTGGTAATAACATTCTTTTTGTTAAATCTCTTGAAACTTCACCAGCTATATAATCTCTTTGTGTTGAAGCAAGTGTTGTATTTTTGTTTGAATTTTCTTCTGCTAATTCTTTATTTTCATTTCTTATTAATCCTAATATTGATTCATCAGTTGTATTTTGCTTTCTTACTAAAGCTCTTGTATAACGATAAACAATATAACTTTTTGATAATTCATATTTTTGGAATTCCATTAATTTTTGTTCAATTACATCTTGAATGTCTTCTACTAGAATTCTTTTTTTACCTAGTTCTTCAATATAATTAATAATTTCTTTAATTTGCTCTTTTGTTGCTCTTTCTCTAGGTTTTACTTCTTGGTTTGCTTTTGATATTGCTACTCTAATTTTTTCTTGATCAAAATCTACAGCTCGCCCATCTCTTTTAATAACTTTCATTTTCACATTTCCCCCTCAAGTAAATTATGGCTTTATTATATACTAAAAAAAAAGTTTTTCTGTTGCAAAAGCAACAAATTATTTTGTCGAAATTTGAACATTGCAATGCTCTAGGTTTATTTGCTAATATTACATTTATATTACAAAAATATCACATTAAAATTTCTTTTATTTCTATTTTTTATGTATAGTAAGTTTAATTTTTTTGTGTAAACATAAAAAAAGAGAATTTTAAATTCTCTTTCTAAATCTCTATTAATTATTTAAAAACTTCTCTGCTCTAGCTTGTAAATTACTATCTTTCGCGATTTGGTCCTTTCCAGTTTTTAAGTAATCTTTAAGCAAATTACGGTCAGTATCATTCAAATTTTCTTTTTCTAATATTTTCAAAACTATATCATACACCATTCTATCAACATCTCTTAATGAATCAGTAGATAAATTGGTTATTCCTGTTATTGGCTCTTCTTTTGCCTTTTCAATAGCCTCGTCTATTTCTTTTGGATAGTAGCGTCTCATAATTGCAACTTGTTGTTCTTCTTTCTTATTTAACTCTTCAATTTCTCGGTCTATTTCTGCATCTCTCTCCACTCCATTATCAACAGTATATGTTTGTGTTGAAACCACATTATTTGAAGACCCCTCTGCAAATTTTTTCTTTTCTTCAAGTAATCGTTCTCTTTCTTTTTGATTTGCTAGTTCAATCTCTTCGTCACTTTCGTGATGTATAAACAATGTCATCGATGCATAAATTCCAACAGGAATTGTAATTATAGCTAAGATTATAACTGCTAATAATATAACTTTTCTTTTTTTCATTAAATTTTCCCCTCTCGTATAATATATTTATAAGGTTTATTCAGAATGCATTTTATAAATATATAATATGAGACAGTAAGTAATATGTCAAGAGAAAACGAAAAAGTTTTTCAACTGTTTTTTACCTCTTTTATAAATTCCTATGTTTCTTCTTTGACTGTTTTAGTTGCAAATGCAACAATTATATGTTATACTGTTTCCATAATTATTTTGAAAATGTAAACGGATGTGATTATATGAATTTAAGTTTCGACCTAGAAAATTTTATCCAAGAATTTTCTAAAAGTTGTATAAAAGCACAAAAGAAAACATTCGTAAAAAATGAAGTTATAACTTCTTATATTGAAAAAAGAAGTCAACTTTGCATATTAATTAGTGGAACTGCAGATTTAGTACGTTATGACCTTAATGGTAATAGAACTATAGTAGAACACTTTTCTAAAAATGATATCTTTGGAGAAGTTTTTTACAATGTTATTACAAATAACGAACTATTAGTTGAAGCTCGAGAAAAATGTGAAGTATTGTTTTATCCTTACAATAATATTCACAGTAAATGTAGAAACAATTGCAAATTTCACCAACAACTTTCTGAATATATACCTGAATTAATTTTATATAAAATAACAAACCTAAATGCACGAATAGAACTCTTAACCAAGCGTTCCACTCGTGACAAATTAATTGATTATTTTATTTCTCTTTCAGCTCAAACATTTAGTAAATCTTTTAAATTACCACTATCTCTTACTGATTTGGCTGATTATTTAGGTGTTGATAGAAGTGCAATGATGAGAGAGTTAAAACTTTTAAAAGAAGATGGTTTTATTCAAAAAGAAGGAAACAGAATTACACTTTTATATAAGTAAAAAACTTCGGAATATCCGAAGTTTTTTACAATTTTCTCAAAATATATATGTACACTAAAATTCAAATTCTATTTTTTGCTCTTCCCCTGTTTCCATATTTTTTAGAGTATATTTTCCAGATTGTATTTCGTCTTCTCCTACAACTATTACATATGGAATTTTTAGTTTATCTGCATATTTGAATTTTGCTTTTAGTTTCTTATTATTTAAGTATATTTCTGCATTTGTTCCTTTAGATCTTAGTTTATTTGCTATTTTTATTGGTATTGTTAAATCTTCTACCATTGGTATTATTAATACTTCTGATATTGATTTTTTATTTGCTTTTATTAAATTCATTTCATTTAATTTATAGAATAAACGTGTTAATCCAATTGAAACTCCAACTCCTGGTAGTTTTTTGTCTGTATAATATTCTGCTAAATTTTCATATCTACCACCAGAACATACACTTCCAAGTTCTCTATAATCATTTAAAAATGTTTCATATACTGTTCCTGTATAATAGTCTAATCCACGTGCTATAGTTAAATCTACATTAAAGTTTTTTTCTGGTATTTCAAACATTCTCATATGTTTTACAACATATTCTAGTTCTTCTACACCTTTTATATATGTTTCATTTTCTATGTTTAATTTTTTTAGTTTTTCTATTTTTTCGTCTGAAGTTCCATTAATTGAAATAAATTCAATTATTTTTTCAACCGCTTCTTTTTCTACTTCTATTTTTTCTAATTCTTCTATTACGGCATCTTTTCCTATTTTATCAATTTTGTCTATTATCCTTAAAATTTCAACTGCTTTTTCTTTTTGATTTAAGCTTTCAAACAAACCATTTAATATTTTTCTATTATTAATTCTTATTGTAAAATTAGAAAATCCTAATTTAGTAAATATTGTATAAATTACACTTGGAAGTTCAGCATCATTTATTAAGTCTAATTCTCCGTCACCAATAACATCTATATCACATTGATAAAATTCACGGAATCTTCCTTTTTGTGTTCTTTCTCCACGGTATACTTTTCCTATTTGGTATCTTCTAAATGGAAAATTTAGATTTCCATAGTTTTTAGCTACATATTTAGAAAGTGGTACTGTTAAATCAAATCTTAATGATAAATCATTATCTCCTTTATTAAATCTATATATTTGTTTTTCTGTTTCTCCACCAGCTTTTGCAAGTAATACTTCTGACAATTCTATTACTGGTGTGTCTAATGGTAAAAATCCATATTTTTGGTATGTTTCTTCTATTGTCTTTTTCATTTGGTTAAATAATATTTGTTCATCTGGTAATAATTCCATAAAACCAGATAGTGTTCGTGGTTCTGTTTTTGCCATACTTTATCTCCTTTACAATTTTTATTGTTTATATTTTTTACTGTTTATGTTTTGGGTTGTTTATATTTTTATCAGGTAGGTAATTTCTAATTTTTATAACTCCACTTATATTTATGGTAGTTTTGGTTTTAATTCTAAATATATTGGTCTTTCATCTTTTATTCTTGTACTTAGTCCATGACCTGGGTAACAAATTGTTTCAGCTGGTAATATTAATAATTTATTTACAATTGAGTGTATTATGTCTTCAAAGTTACCTGTTGGAGTATCTGTTCTTCCCCATGTTCCTCTAAATAAAGTATCTCCTGAAAACAAACATTTTTCTTCTTCACAATAAAGTGAAGTGCCTCCTTTTGTATGTCCTGGTGTATGTATTACTTTAAACTCAAGGTCCCCTAAATGTATTAGGTCTCCATCGTCAATTCTTGAATCAGCCTCTAATTCTATCTTTTTTTCTACTATATATGGTGTTAAATTGATATCGGCATTATTTAATCCTTCTGCATCATCTCTGTGAATTAAAATTTTTCCACCACATCTTTCTTTTAGCTCTGGTACCCCAACAATATGATCTCCATGGCAATGTGTTATATATATGTATTTTAGGTTGCCTCCTAAAATATTTATCATTTCTTGAATTTTATCCACATCACCAGCCGGATCTATTACCATTGTTTCTTTTGATTTTTCGTCAAAAATTATATAACAATTTGTTGGGTCTCCTACCCAAGTTTGTATCTTTAGTTCTTTTAAAATCATTTCATCATTTCCTTTTTATTCTTTTTGTTCTTTTTTCTTTTATATAGTTTATAACTATATTATTAGTCTAATACATTTATACACGCCTTACTTCATAAACGCTGTTTACTTTTCTTAGCACTTTTATTGCTTTATTCAATTCGTCTAAACTGTCTATTTCTAATGTGATCTCAATTATAGCAATTCTTTCTTTTGTTGTTTTGGTATTAACTCCTAAAATTTTTGCTTTTGTTGTTCCTAATTCTTTTAGAATATCTAATAATAATCCAGCCCTATCATTTGAACGTACCTCAATGTCTGCTTGATAGCTTTCTTTATTTTCATTGTACCATTCAACATCAATCATTCTATTTTCTTCTGATATTAAATTTTTTATATTTGTACAATCTTTTCTGTGAACTGATACTCCTCTTCCTTTTGTTATATATCCTACAATTTCATCTCCTGGAAGTGGATTGCAACATTTAGATAGTTTTACTAGACAATTATCTATACCTTTTACTACAACACCTGAATTTGATGGCTTTGGTTTTCTATTTTTTGCCTTCGCCAATTCTTCCATCTTTTCTTCAATATCATCTTCAGTATGCTCTTTTCGATATTCTTGTAGTGCTCTTGAAATAACTTTGAAGGCTGAATTAGCACCAAATCCAACAGCAGCATACATTTCGTCTAAATCTTTATAGTTATATTTTTTCATCATAGGGTCTATATATTCTTGCTTAAATAAATCTGCATGTGTTAGTCCTATTCTTTTAATTTCTTTTTCTATTAAATCTTTTCCTTTTTCGATGTTTTCTGAACGTTGAGCTTTTTTGAACCAACTTCTTATTTTGTTTTTAGCACTTGAGCTTTTTACAAATTTTAGCCAATCTCTACTTGGTCCTTTTGAATTGTCTGATGTAATAATCTCTACTATATCTCCACTTTTTAAAGGTGTTATTATTGGCATCATTTTACTATTAATTTTACAGCCTGTCATATGGTGTCCTATTTCTGCGTGAATATTGTATGCAAAGTCTATTGGTGTCGCTTTTCTTGGTAATACAATTATTTTTCCTTTTGGTGTAAATACATAAACTTCGTCCTCGAATAATTCTGTTTTTAAAGTTTCTAAAAATTCTTGAGGATCTTCCATGTCTTTTTGCCATTCTAGTGTTTCTCTAAGCCATGTCAATTTATCTGGTTCAACTTGTACAGATTGTTTTTTACCAAAATAGCTTGCCTCTTTATATGCCCAGTGTGCAGCAATACCATATTCTGCTATATGATGCATTTGATATGTACGTATCTGTACTTCAAATGGTGTTCCTTTTTCCCCCAATAATGTTGTGTGTATTGATTGATACATATTAGGCTTTGGAACAGCAATATAGTCTTTAAATCTTCCTGGCATTGGGCTATACATTTCGTGAACAATTCCTAGTGCTGCATAGCAATCTTTTACTGAATTTACTAATATTCGAAGTGCAAATAAATCGTATATTTGGTCTAATGTTTTATTGTCTCTTTTCATTTTTCTATATATTGAATATAAATGTTTAGCTCTTCCTGTTACTTCGGCTTCTATTTTTTGTTTTTTTAATTCTGTTCTAATATCGTTCATTATTTTGTCAATGAATTTTAATCTTTCTTCTCTTTTTTTGTTTATACCTTCAACTAACTCATGATATTCTTCTGGATGCAAATATTTAAAAGATAAATCTTCTAACTCCCATTTTAAAGAATATAGACCTAATCTATTAGCTAATGGTGCATATAAATCCATTGTTTCTTTACTTATTGCTATTTGTCTATCTCTTTTTAAGAATTTTAAAGTTCTCATATTATGTAATCTATCTGCTAATTTTATTAGTATTACTCTTATATCTTTTCCCATTGCTAAAAACATTTTTCTGTAGTTTTCAACTTGTTGCTCTTCAACAGATGCAAATGATATTTTACTTAATTTTGTAACACCTGCTACCATGTCTGATATTTCTTGTCCAAATTCTTTGGTTATATCTTCTTGACTAGCTTTTGTATCTTCTACAACATCATGTAAAAGTGCCGCACATACAGTTTTGTCGTCTAAACCTATATCTGCTAAAATATATGCTACATCAAGTGGATGTATAATGTATGGTTCTCCTGACTTTCTTTTTTGGTCACCATGTAAATTCACAGCATAATTATATGCTCGCATAATTAATTTTGTATCAACATGTCTTTTAGAATGTTCTTTTCGTTTCGCAATTACATCTTGTATAGTTGCATTTTTTACTTCGCTCATAATATTCCCCCTCTATATTGACTTCATAATATCTTTAATGTTTATTTGCAAATTATCAATTCCATTAAATGTATTTATTTCTAGCACACCTGCAAGATCTACTTTATCCCCAATTTTATATTCGTTTGCTAGTTCCCCAATATTAAATCCTATTGCATTTATTATTTGATTATTATCTCTTAATGTTAATTTTAAGTGTTTCCCTTCTGATAGTGCTCTTATAGAGTCTATTCTTATATTTTTCAAAGCAAATACTGGCATTTTATTTGCTTCCCCAAAAGGTTCTAATTGTTTTAAGTCTTCTACTACTGTTTTATCTATCTCATTTAATTCTATTTTAGCATCTACATTTATTATTGGAACTATATTTTCCGTTTTATTCTCTTTTGCCACTTTTTCGAATTCTTCATAAAATTGTTCAAATTTATCTTTTTTTAAGGTCAGTCCACCAGCCATACTGTGTCCACCAAATTTTTCCAAACAATTTTCACATTTCATTAAGGCTTCATGTAAGTCAAATCCTGGAATGCTTCTTCCTGAACCTTTTCCAGTTCCATCTTCTTCAAAGCTTAATAAAATACTTGGTTTGAAATATTTTTCCGTAATTTTAGAAGAGACAATTCCTATTACTCCATGATGCCAGCCTTCTCCTCCTACTACTATTGTTCTGTTCTTGTCTAAATTATTTTGTTCAATTTTGTTCAATACACTCTCGAATATTTCTTTTTCAATTTCTTGTCTTTCCCTATTATAGTTATTTAATTCTTGAGTTAGTTTGTTTACTTCATATATATCTTTAGAAAGTAGTAACTTTAATGCTTGTTCTGCTTTTCCCATTCTTCCACAAGCATTTATTCTTGGAGCTACTCCAAATGATATTGTTGTGGAATTTATTTGACTATATCCTGATGAATTTATAATTGCTTTTAACCCTGTATTTCGTGTTTGTTTTAATAATTTTATTCCTAATTTTGTGATGACTCTATTTTCACTTATTAATGGCACTATATCTGATATTGTTCCAACACATACAATATCCAAATATTTTAAATATTCTTCTTCTTTCACATTCATACTTTGTGCTAATGCTTGGGATACTTTAAATGCCACTCCCACACCTGCTAATTCTCTAAATGGATATTTACTATCTTTTATTTTATTGTCAATTACTGCTAACGCTTTTGGAAGTTCTTCTCCTGGCTCATGATGGTCTGTTACTATAACTTCTATTCCTAAAGAATTTGCATAATTGACCTCTTCTATCGCTGATATTCCACAATCTACTGTAATCATTAATGTATATTTATTTTTTGCAATTTCATCTATTGCATTTTTGTTTAATCCATATCCTTCTTCTAATCTATTTGGGATATAATAATCGACATCTAAACCAACATCTTTTAAAAAGCTTTTTAAAACTGTAATACTTGTAATTCCATCAACATCATAATCCCCATAAATTATAACTTTTTCTTGAGTTTCGATTGCTTTTTTTATTCTTTCGACAGCAATGTCCATATCATTAATTAAAAATGGATCAAAAAAATCATTTCTTGTTGGGTTCAGAAATTCTTCTATTTCTTTTTGTGTTGTTATGTTTTTGTTTACTAATATTGTAGCAAGCAATTCACTTATACCATATTTGCTTTTTAATTTTTCTACTTTTTCTTTATCTACTTCACATATTTGCCACTTTTTATTCATAGACCTCTCCTAAAATCATTTTACAATATTGTATAACATTTTAGCTTTTTTTTAAAGTATTTTTATCACAAAACTAAAAAAACTAATAGTTTTTCAACTATTAGTCTTGTTTTTATGCTCCAATTATAGAAAATCCGTTATCTACATGTATTATTTCTCCTGTGATTGCACTTGACATATCACTAAATAAAAATGCTGTGCTATCTCCTACTTGAGTTGTTGTTACATTCTTATGTAATGGTGCTTTTTCTTCTACAACATCTAAAATTGAGCCAAAGTCTTTTATTCCTTTTGCAGATAATGTTTTTATTGGTCCTGCTGAAATTCCATTTATTCTATATCCTAATTTTCCTAAATCTTGTGCCAAATATTTTATACTTGTTTCTAATGCTGCTTTTGCAACTCCCATTACGTTATATCCTTCTACTACTTTTTCTGAACCGTAATATGTATATGCAACTATACTTGCACCTTCATTTAACATTTCTTTATCCACTGCTTTTCTTACTATTGCTGTTAACGAATAGCTACTTACATCTAATGCATGAGCAAATCCGTTTTGTGTTGTACGTATAAAATCATTTCTTAAATCTTCTGTATTCGCATGTGCTATTGCGTGTAAAATTCCGTCAACTTTTCCATGTTTTTCTTTTATTTCGTTTAGACATTCATCTATATTTTCTTCTACACTAACATCTCCTAAGGTATATACGCTTGTTCCTGGCAATTCTTCTAATAGTTTTTTTACCTTTTCTAAATTATCTTCTGCACATGTGCAAATAACTTCTGCTCCTTGGTCATATGCAGACTTTGCTGCACCATATGCAATACTCCATTTATTTCTTACTCCCATTATAATTACTTTTTTACCTTTTAATATCATTTTTTCTTTTATGATATATTTAATACTTTAAATACACCATATTCTCCTTTCTTTATTAATTTCTAAATCAAATTTTAAAATACAAGTTAATTTATGTTCAAATTTGCATATTTTAAGCTTCTCTTTTCTAAAAGTTCTTCTATCTCTAGCTCTTGTAATTCTTTTATATTTTTAACCAAATATTTCTTTATATCTCTTGTTATTCTTTCAAAATCACTTTGTGCTCCATCTGCTGGTTCTTTTATTATTTCATTTACTATTCCAAATTGTTTTAAATCTTTAGCAGTTATTTTCATATTTTCTGCCGCTTCTTTTGCTTTGCTTGAATCCTTATATAAAATACTTGCAAAGCCTTCTGGCGATAATATTGAATATACTGCATTTTCAAGCATAACAATTTTATCACCAACACCTATTGCTAGAGCTCCTCCACTTGAACCTTCTCCAATTACAATACATATAATTGGAACCTTTAGTCTTGACATTTCCATTATATTTGTTGCAATTGCTTCACCTTGGCCTCTTTCTTCTGCTCCCATTCCTGGATATGCCCCAGGAGTATCTATAAATGTGATTATTGGTCTTTTAAATTTCTCTGCTTGCTTCATTAATCTTAGTGCTTTTCTATACCCTTCTGGTTCTGGCATTCCAAAATTTCTTTCCATATTTTCTTTCACATTTTTTCCTTTTTGTTCTCCTATTACTGTTACTGGTATATCCTCTAGCCAAGCTATTCCTCCAACAATAGCTTTATCGTCTCCAAAATTTCTGTCTCCATGTAACTCTATAAAATTTTCAAATATATTATTTATATAATCTAAACTTTTTGGTCTCTCGGCTTGTCTTGCAAGCTGTACTTTATCCCAAGCTGTTATCATTTTATTCACCTCTTTTTACACTTAATTATCATTTAATTTATTGCTTAATTATTTTACACTGTGTAATTTTAATATTTTTCCAATTGTTTCTTTCATATCTTTTCTTTCAACTATTTTATCTATGAATCCATGTTCTAGCAAAAATTCGGAACTTTGAAATCCATCTGGTAACTTCTGTTTTATCGTTTGTTCTATTACCCTTGGTCCCGCAAATCCAATTAGAGCTTTTGGCTCTGCTAAAATAATGTCTCCTAAACTTGCAAAGCTTGCTGTTACTCCTCCTGTTGTAGGGTCTGTTAATACAGATATATATAAATTTCCACTTTCTTTTAATTTTGCTATTTCATTTGAGGTTCGAGCCATCTGCATTAATGATATAATTCCTTCTTGCATTCTTGCACCACCTGATACGCAAAACATTATAAATGGTATTTTTTCTTCAATTGCTTTTTCTATTGCAAGAGAAATTCTTTCTCCAACTGCTGCCCCCATACTACCCATTAAGAAATTTCCATCCATAACACCTAATACTACCTTTAGTCCATCTATTTTGCATATTCCACATTTTACAGCCTCTTCGATATCAGTCTTTTCTTTTAATAGTTCAACCTTTTTTAAATATCCTTCAAATTTTAGAGGATCTTTTGTTTTTATATTTGCACCAATTTCTTCAAAGGTTCCTTCATCCGCAATTTGTTTTATTCTTCTTCTTGCTGACAATCTAAAATTCTTTCCACAATTTGGACAAACACTTAAATTGTTATGCAAATCTTCTTTATAAATTATTTCTTTACATGAGTCACACTTTACCCATTTTCCAATCATTTTGTCTGATGCTGTTTTGTTTTTTGTTCTCGGCATTTTTTCGTTATTTTCTTTTTTTAGACTTTCTATAATCAAAAATTTTCCTCCTTTAACTATATTAAAAGCACCGCTTCTGCGATGCTTTTTATTATATATTTCCATTTTGTTTTTTTCAATTGGGATGAGTGGTCAATATGGTTTAGTTTATTTTTTATCGACACTATCTATTTTTTTGTATAAGTTATTTCTTTTTTTAAAATCTTCTCCATTTCCCTTGAATTTATTTTGCTTTTAGTATAAGATAGTGTGTAGATAAAACGAGATTACATAGGAGGATAATATGCCAAGAAAAACTAAAGAACAAAACGAAAAAGAATTAAAAATTAAAACAGTAACATCTGCTGAAAAATCAACCAAAAAATCCACTTCTGAGCCTAAAGCAGCAGTCAAAAATTCTACTAGCAAATCTGTAGCTAATAAAACTACTACAAAAAGTGCGACTGCTAAAAAGGCAGCAACTAAAACTACTGCCTCAAAATCAGCTGTAAAGAAAGCTACTGCAAAAAATAAAGATTCAGCCACAAAAAAAGCTGTAACTAAATCTACTAAAAAGTCAACTAGTAAAACTACAGCAAAAAAAGCAACTAAAAAAAGCAAAAGTACAACTAAAACAGTAACAAAAAAAGGTGCAAAGCCTCTTGAGACTGTAGAATATTATGATTTGCCTTATCGTTATAATCAAACTGTTGTAAGGCTTTTGGCTCAAACACCAACTACCCTATTTATTTATTGGGATATTTCTGATAAAGATAGAAAAACTTTTGAAGAACAATACGGAGAAAATTTTTTTCAAGAAACCAAACCTGTATTAATTGTTCATAATGATACTTTAAATTACAGTTTTGAAGTTGAAATAAATGATTTTGCCAATAGTTGGTATTTACACGTTGCAGATAGTAAATGTGATTATAGAATCGAACTTGGTAGACGTCCTATTGTTAAGAAAGATAAATTGGAGCACACCGATTACATTTATGTAACTACATCTAATGAGTTAGAAGCTCCAAATGATAGAATTCTACTTAACAAAGAACAAAAAATGGTTTATTTTAGAAATGTAAAAACAGGTGCTACACAAGAAAAACAATTTGCATCATTGTCATTTATGAGAAATATGGGAAAAATTTATAATATTTATGATTTCTATAAAACAATTTATAAAAACGAAAATGTTGAAGATATTTATGATTTAACAAATCCATCTTCTCACCCATCTTCATAAATAACTGTATTTTTAATTAGATATAGCGACTTATTGTCGCCATTTCTTTTTATTTACAATATAAATTCAATAATAAAGGAGATAAACTATGCAAGAGAAAAAAGGATATGTAAGTTTTGTACTTCATGCACATTTACCATTTATCCATCATCCTGAAAGTGATGACTATTTAGAGGAGTCTTGGTTATATGAAGCAATTTCTGAAACTTACTTACCATTACTTAGAAATTTTAAAAAACTAGTAGATGAAGGTGTTGATTTTAGAATCACAATGTCTATGACTCCTCCTCTGCTTTCAATGTTAGATAACAAATTACTACAAAAAAAATACATTAATTATTTAAAACAATTAATCGAATTATCTGAAAAAGAAATCAAACGTACAGCTGGAGACGAACGTTTAAATAAACTTTCACATTATTATTATGAACGTTATTCAGATGATTTACATTTATTCAAAGATGTTTTCAAATGTAATATTATACAAGGTTTTAAGCATTTTCAAGATTTAGGTGTTTTAGAAATTATAACTTGTGGTGCAACACATGGTTATTTCCCTATCCTATATGTAAATGAAAAAACTGTAAAAGCTCAAATTGCAGTTGGTGTTCAAACCTATGAAAAATATTTTGGCAGAAAGCCTCGCGGTATATGGCTTCCAGAATGTGGTTATGTTCCTGAAGCAGATAAATATCTAAAAGAATTTGGTATTGAATATATAATTACAGAATCACACGGAATTTTATATGCAGACCCTACACCTGTTTATGGTACATTTGCTCCTATAGTTTCTCCTGAAGGTGTTGTAGCTTTTGGACGTGATATTGAATCTTCTAGACAAGTATGGAGTTCAATTAATGGTTATCCAGGTGACTATAATTATCGTGAATTTTATCGTGATATTGGTTATGAAGCAGATTATGATTATATCAAGCCATATATTGCACATAATGGTGTTAGAGTTCACACTGGCATAAAATATTATAGAATAACTGGTAAAACTGATTTTAAAGATTATTATAATGTGCAATGGGCTAAAGATTCTGCAGAAAGACAAGCTGGACATTTCTTAGATTCTAGAACAAAACAAATTAATGATATAGCACCTTATATGGACCACCCACCTATTATTTTATGTCCTTATGATGCAGAACTTTACGGTCATTGGTGGTATGAAGGACCTTACTGGTTATATATTTTATTTAAAAAAATTTATTATGATGATTGTAATTTTAAGCTTATTACTCCATCAGAATATATTGATAAATATCCAAATATTCAAGTAGCTTCTCCTTGTCGTTCAAGTTGGGGTGCTAATGGATATAGTGAAGTATGGTTAAATCCTTCAAATGATTATGTACATAGACATTTACATACAGCTGGTGATAGAATGTGTGAATTAGCTAATTTATACCCTAACGCAAAAGGGCTTAAGAAAAAAGCATTAAATCAATGTGCAAGAGAACTTTTACTTGCTCAAAGCAGTGACTGGCTATTTATAATTACAAATGGTACAATGGTTGATTATGCTAAAAAAAGAATAAAAGACCATATTGGACGTTTTACAAAACTTTATTATCAGATTAAAGATAATAAAATTGATGAAGATTTCCTAAAAGATATTAATAAAAAAGATTGTCTATTCCCTGATATTGATTATAATATATATGGATAATATGATAAAAAACAATACATATTATTTTACTTGTTAAAAGTAAATACTATGTGTTGTTTTTATTTTATAAAATCTATTATTTTTTCATACAAGTTACTCTTTTTTATTTCTTATCATACTATAATGTATAACTTTTACTTATTTAGTAGATACTATTTTTATTAGGAGGAGATTTTTGATGAAATCATTATGTATAAAAACGAATAATTCTAAATTGCTCCAATATCTACTAAATGAATTAAAACACTTTGAATTATCTAGTATCTGTTTTTCTTTACGTAAATTTAAACATTATAATAATATTATTATTCACTATAATGGCGTTGATAATTCTATATTTTTAAATAAAAAATATATTCCTATCCCAACAAATGCAATTGTTATTATTGCTCCCAACATTCTTTTTTTATTCATATAAATTTCCTTTCTATTAAATTATTTTAACTACTCTTTTCTATTCTTGTACACTGAAATATATTCATATATTTTTCTGTTAGAACTATATAAAAAATAAAAAGCTTAAAATTTATTATTTTAAGCTTTTCTATTTTTTAATTTTGAAATAATATTTTAAAATTTGTACCATCTAATAATTGAATTATTATTTTCATATTATTTGTATTAGAATCATTTTCATTATTCTCATATACTGTTATTTCAGCTATATAATTATCTCCTTGCACCTTTACATTTTTTATTTCATATATATTGGAATTATAAAGTTCACTAGTTATATATGAAATAAAACTATTTATTTCACTAAAATTCTCATTTTTATATGATTCATCTAAGATATTATATAAATTTATATAATCATATGTATTAATCATTTTCATGACTTTATCAACATCAGTTGTTATTTTTGTAACAATCTTTGCTGAATTATATTTCTCTTTAAATGAGTCTAATACAATAGTATATTCATCAAGTTGTATTGTAAAATTCATTGGTATATTTTCACTTATAATATAATTATTATCTTTTTTAGTCTTTATTGAATAATTAATATTATCTTCCTTAGAAGTACTTTCTGTTACACTTTTTATTTCTGTATCAAATTTTGCATTGTTTAACATTTGAGTTCTATAATATATAAAGTTATTATAATTATTTTGAAATCTTTTTTCTCTATATTCTGAGTCCAACATTTGATATGCTTTTGTTGGATTATTTGTAATTAAATTTATATAATATTTAACATACTTTTGAGCAATCTCTTCACTTGTAATTCTATAAAATTCAAAAGAATTATGATTATTAGAAGAAATTTGTTGAGGAGCATGTGCTTCAATTTGATTAATGTCTGTATAATTATTTTTATATAAAGGTATTATTGCATATGTATAATTTGACAAATCCAAATTAACAATATAATATTTTTCTTTATCATATTTTCCATCATCTTCTGTTCCTTTTACTATATATGAATATAATGTTTTATCTCTTGTTTCATATATTTCAGTTGCTAAGAATGTATATGCACTTTCTATATTAGTAAGTATGTTATTTGTATTTAAATTATTTGTTTTTATAAAATCTGAATCTAATAAGTCAATTACATCAACTGCTCCACCTATTTTTATTGCATTCAAATAATTATTAATACATTTTTCTATACTATAGAAATATGTACTATTAGCTACTTTTTCTTTGGAATATTTTGCCTCTTCATATACATCTCCTTGAGGTGTATCTACGGTTGTAGCTTTTCCATCTTCATCTATATATTTATCTTTCATATAAATATTTTTTATAACAATAATTCCAATAATACATATTGTAAGTAAAATAAGACTTAACCCAATAATCCAAAATATTTTTTTCTTTTCTTTCATATTTTTTCCTTTTCTAAAAATTAAAATTAATTCTTTTTGTTAATCTTTATTATATAATCAAAATTTCCTAATTGAACTATTCTTTGTTTACTACAATTAACATATGACTTTACACGTCTGATTGCATTTGTTGATCCAGCACCATATGTTCCATTTCCAGCATATAATTCTATATGAGCGGAACTAGAAGTTTTTAATAATAAATCTCCTTCATTAATTGTTGCATTACTATCACTTGTTTTTTGCCATGTCCACCCATAATGTGAAAGATCATAATTTCCTGTTCCACCTTTTATCCATTGAATAAAATCATATGTTGTTAATTGATGTTTTCCTTTAAATTCGGTATATCCATTCATTATTAATATCCATGTTATATATGTACTACAATCTATTCCTCCACCACTTCTATCAACTTCTCCTGGTGTTGTTGGATAATTCATTGTATTTCCATTACGATATGAATATAAATTTGTTCTAATGTAATCATGTATTTGTTGTGCTGTTGCAACTATACTTTGTCCAGCTGCAACATCAAAATCTGCACCTCCATTATATGTATTAGAACTATATCCATTAGTTTCGTATAATGATACATTTTGATCTAATGCATCTGCATCACCAGCTTCTATATCACGCCTTAATACACTACTTGATCCACTATATGATTCCATATAAAGGGTCATAATTAAAATTCCAACAATGACTACCCCAATTATAATAAGACTTACTGGTGCTGTTGCCATTATTAATTTTAATATTAATTGTCCTAATTTTATAACTGCTTTTACTGCTGCTTTTCCAATCTTTTTTAATGCTTCTTGTGTAGCTTTTTTGGCTTTTTCTGAAATATTTCTAGTAACATTTTGAACCTGTTGAACCATCTTATCAACAGCTTGTGATTCTGCTTGTGAAAACGGATTATTTTCTAAATCATCTAACTGTTGATTATCATTATTAGGATCTTGATTCATATGACCTCTCACCTCCTATTTAAAAACTGAATGACATTTTAAAGTTTGTTCCATCTTCTAATTTCATAACAAATTTTATTTCTTTATTGACACTACTGTTTTTATCTTTTAATGTTGCTGAATATGTATAATAACTTCCTTGTTCTTCAAATATTAAAAATTCTATTTCATTATTTTCATAAAAATTTTCTTTTAAGTATTTTTCTAAACTATTAACATCTGTTACTCCAATATTATTTTTAAAACTATCTGCTAATAATGTATATACATAAGCATAATTTTTATCATTTATTCCCATTATAAATTTATTAATATTTAAAGCTGTTTTTATTCTTATATCAGATGCTTCATATTTTGTAACAAATTGTGGAATATCTACAAGATATTGATCTAATAATACTGAAAAATCCATTACATCTTTAACTTGAAATATATAATAATCTGAATAATTTGAATAAGCCACATATTGTTTTTCATCATCAAAATAATTTACTTGAAGTTTACTTAATTCCATTGCTTTTATTTGAGCAATCTTATTGTTAATATAAGTATAAAAATTGTTATAATTTTCAAATTTTATTTTCTTATATTCATCATCTAGTAATGAATATGCTTTTTCTGGATTTGTTATCATTAACATTTTATAATAGTCAAAATATCTTTTTACTACTAAATTATCTGAAATATCTTCTTGTAAAAATTCTCCATTATAATTATCTGTTATTAGATATTTTTGGGCACCAGATTTTGCAATTTGTTCATATTCTGATTGTTCAATATCTAATTTTTTTTGTGTTATTTTATAATTTGATGATTCTTCATCAAAGTCTATTGCAAAAAATACATTTTGATAGCTTTGATTTCCAATATCAAATATTTCTCCAAATACATATAATCTATATGCTAATACAACATCTATTTCTTGAAAATAAATTTCAGTAGCAAAGAATGTAGTGTTTGAATCTATATTAGAATTTACAATTTTTTCAACCATTGAAAATGTATTTATTTGATCTATTTTTTCTATACTTTCATCAATTTCAAGCTCTGGTAAATCTTCTTCTCCTACATCCTCTTGAATATTTGGATTTTTTACTTTTGTATTTAATATAATTAAAACAGTTGCTACAATTACTAATACTACAATTGCTATAATTATTAAATATTTAAATATATTTTTATTATTCATTTATAAATACCTTTCTGAAATATATTTATTTTAATTTTACTGTTCTTACTTCATCTGCATATGCTAATATCTTATTTATATTAATATAATTTTCTGTTCTTGTAGCTCTTGAACTTCCTGGATCCAATACATATGCTAATGCATCTCCTTCATATTTTAAGCCTACAACGGCAATAAAATGTCCACCTTTTGTATTATAAATATTACTTGGATCAGAATTTGCTTTTATATGAACTATTGCAGGATTTCCTGTACTTAATTGTTCAATTAGTTTTGCTTTTAAGTTATTTGTATATCTTACTCCTGTTGCTCCTACGGAACTCATCCATGAAAACCATGCATTTGTATTATTGGGACTTATCTCTGTTGGCGTATATGGTTGTCCTGTACTTGGATTCTTTATTCCTAATCCACTTAAACATATTGCTAGAGATGCTCTACCACATATATTAGTTCCTGTTCCTTGCTTAAAATAATAATATTGCCTATTTGAAATAAATTCTCCATCTTGATCTGTTGTTTTTATTGTAGTTAATTTTGATAATGTCCATTTTGTTTTTCCGCTTCCTCCAGACATTTTTGGTCCATTAGAACTACTTGCAGATGAATCTGTATCTACTTTATAACTTTTTGGTGTTGCACTAGTATCATTTGAATTAATATTAAAACTATACATTGAATCTTCTGATAATCCTACTGCAAAATCATAATTCAAGTTTTGAGTATTTTCTGTTAGATATTGATTACCTGTTACTTGAGTTATAACTGTTCTCATAAATCTTTCTAATTCTTGTGTATTTCCATTTTGCTCCAATAAAGAAAATAATAAACTAGCAGCTGATGTGAAATTATTTTGAACTTGTGGATATTTTTTTATTAATCCTATTATAAAATCTGTTTTATATTCACCATCTATAACTGTATAAATATTATATTTATTTGTCCATTCAGCTTTTCCTTCGTATATATAAAAATGCGTATTTTTCCATTCATATAGATTACTATAATGATTAGCATCACAATTATGTCTTCCAATTCTTCTTTCTTCATATGGCTCTAGTCTTTCAACATATGGTACAGGATCTGGTTTTATATCAATTTTTTTTACACTATTTAATTTCTTAAATGGCCTTTCTATTCCTCCAACTTTAGGTTTTAATTGGTAATTCATATTCCATGTTTCAGCTCTTATTAAATATAAATCTCCCGTATTTTTTATTTTTACATTCAAAAAATCTTTTAATTCATATCCTGCATACTTTAAACATGTTGCATAAACTTCATCTTCATTTCCAATATAGTTTCCTAATTTTTTATCAACAATATCTCTTCCAGAGTGAGGTTCATGTTCTGTATTAGTAACAATATTTCCTTCTGAATCAGTTGTTGTTGTTGTTGTATCTTTACAACAATCCCATCTATTCCAAGTATCAACTTGATATGTACTTAACTTTCCGCCTCTTACTACATCTTTCTCATCTGTTCCATAATTATAATGAATAAAGTCGGTCTCTGTTGATTCTAAAAAACCAATCTCGATTTTTGAATCACTATTACATTTATCAAGAAGCTCATTCATAAAATCTTCATTTTGTGAAATCATTTGCATTGCAAGAAAATAATTTACAGGTGTTGCTGTTTGTTCTAATAAATTTAAATATTCATACTCTTTTATTTTAAATGTTGACACTACTTTTGATGCTGTCTTATAATCATCTGGTAATAGTTCAACACCAACAGGATCTTTTGTTCCTGAATCATCAATTGCTCTCTTCGGAGTTATATTATTATAATACCATACATAGTTTTCTTCTGAAACTAATATACATAGTTTCATTCCTTGTGGATTTATTGAAAAATACTTTAAATACTGTTGAGTTTCATCATAAGTTCTAGCAACTGTTTTGGAATATTTTTTCAATGTTTCATATGGAACATATTCCAATGTTATACCTTCTCCAAAATCCATTCCATTTTCTTGTGATGTTCCACCAGAATTTGAAGCATTATATCTACCAAATTTACTAGTATATCTTTTTATTTTAACATTTCCATTAATTGCTGTATGTGCATAAGAACCTATATTAGGTAACATATTTTTTAATTCTGTTCTAATATATTTATCTAATACATTTTTCAATTGGGAATCTGGTGTATAAGTTTGACTTGTATTGTCATTAGATTTTATATCATAATCTTCATCTCTAAATCCAAAAGCATATGTATCAACAGAAGCTTTTTCCAATGCTTGTATAATTCTTAATGCATAATTTCCTTGTAATTCATATCCATTACTTGTTATAGAAACCATATTTTTTAAATCTGAAGAAGCTTCTTCTAATCCTGCTAATAAACTGGTAGCTGTACTACTACCAATATTAGAACTTTTATCATCAGCAGAATTAGATAAACTAAGGTCTGCTAATTCTACTGAATTTATTACTCCTATTGCATATGTTCGAGTCATTGTGGAAAAAATGATTATAATTACTAAAATCGCAATTATTAAATTTCTTAATAATGTTTTTTTCATATTTTCCTCCTTCTAGTTATATTGAACTGTTATTGTTGTTGTATTTGAATATGCAGTTCTATTATGTGTACTTAAATAATCTTCATAATCTAATATTATTTTTGGAAATATTAGTTTATCTGCTTTATTTGCAACACTATATAATTTATTAAATTTAACTGTAATTTCTTTAGTCTCCCCTGCATTTAAAATTAAGTCTTGTTCATCAAGTACACTATTTATAGACGAATATATTGCACCTTTAGTATTAGTTAAATATACTCTATTACCAGCATCATTTGTTGTAACTGCAATTGTCTTTTGAGAATTATTCTTTATTTCTATTGTCATTTCTTCATATTTACTATATCTATTAATTTTTCCAATTTTAACATCTATATCGTCAAATACATATCTAGTATTTTTATTTTCACAATAAATATAATTATTTACATTTATTTTATATTCATTGTCTTTTTTTACAAATGTATAATACTCTTCATTAGAAGAATATTTTTCTCCTCCTGTTGCTAATAAATCTCCATTAAAAGTTACCAAATAAACTGCATTATCTCCTTCTACAGCCCATTTTGATAAAGAATATTCTTGTTTTTCAGGAAATCTTAAATCTATGTAATATTCCTTAAAAGTTTTAGCATCATTATATTTTAATGCTTCTTTACAGTCATCTGTCAACATATTATATGCTTGCACATAATCCCCACTATTACAATAACTAACAAACTTTTTCATTGTATTTTCAATAGTATTATTATTTAATTTTTTTACTGACTCTGTTTCTATATTATCTAATGTAACATTTTCTTGATTTGAATATCCATTTTCTGTTGTCAATTGTTTATCTTGTGCTATTTTTTGATTATTTTCTTCTTGAGCTATATAATATTGATTTAATATAACTATTATTAATATCACAAATATAACTACTGCTGTAGCCAGAAAAATATTTTTTTGATTTTTATTAAAAAATCTCATAAAATTGTTCATTCTATTCACCTCCAAAAATATCTAATTCAGAATTTTCTTGAACATTGTTAAACTCTACTGCACTTTCTATCATATCCAAACAATTTTTTCTAACTAAATCACTTGATTTTGAACTACGATTGTTTTGCACTGCTCTTTCTGCTATCTCCTCCCTTGCAGACTTATCATTAATAACTCTGTCTAATTGATTTCTGCTTTCTAAACTATTCTTATACTTGTATACTTCTAATGCTTTTTTATCTGCTTCCTCAATGCTATAAGAACTATTATGTTTTCTTAAGTAATTTGAATATCTAAAAATTTTCTTTTGCTCATTAACATCTTGTATAGCAGATTTTACAACTATATGTTTTGCTCTTCTAATCATTTCATCTGATTTTGCACCATAAGTGTTTTTAAATTCATCTTGAACATCATCTCTTTCAGACCAATCTTTAGCTATTCTATTTTTTCTTTCGTCATCTGAACTGCCATAATTTACTTCTCTAGCAACTCCTTTTGCAAACTTCTTGCCACTTTTATACACTTTTCCTCCAAGGGCAATTCCTCCTGCTAAAGAACCAATTGCCTCTTTGGCTGTATATTTTCCATCTGTCAAACTAACTCCTGCTTGTACAGCAGCTGTTGTTACTCCTACTGTTGCTTGTACAGCCCCTTTCAAAACTTTGTCTGTTAATAATTCTTGAACATTTTCACCAGCTGTTTTGTCAAAATTCCAAACAGGTTTTATGGCTTTCTTTCCTAATGCCTTTACTCCACTTATAGTTCCTCTTCTAAATCTATCTAAAGTACCTCTATCTTTATATTCATTTTTCTTTGTTTGTTTTTCTTCATTTTCTGGATTAGTTTCTGTATTATTTTCATCTGTATTATTCATATTTTCATTTGTATTTTGGTTAGTAACTATTTGTTGAGGAACTTGTCCTTTAGCTTTATTTCTAAGTTCCATTTCTTCCTCATATTTTCTCATTTCTTCTTTATTATTTGCTTTTTTTGCCATTTCATATTGTAATTTTAATTGTTCATCACTAAGATTTGAATATGGTCTCTCCAAAAATGCCTGAGGATTTCCATGATTTCTTATATATTTATCTTGTAATATTCTCTTATGTAGAACATTATAATATTTTTGTGCCTCATCAATTTCTCCTCTTTCTAAATGCCATCTCATCTTATCTAATAATTGATTTGAATTTAGATGTGAATATTCATCATTATATTGTAATGGAATATTATTTTTTTCAAATGGATCTTCATTAGCTTTTATTGCTGCTCTTAAAATTTTAAATCTTCCTTCTGTTACTCTATTATATGGACTATTATGTCCTTTTCCTTCTATTAATCCATCTTGTTTTAGTTTATTAAATGCTTCTTCAAATGATTTTGTTTGTTCTCTCTCTTTCTTAAATTCTTCATCTGCCAAATTCTCCCTAGTCTTAAGAATTCCTTTATCAAGTAACAAAGACTCTGGTGCTACTTCCTCTTCGTCATCATAGTCATCCCATTGATCATCATCATCAGTATCTGTATTTAAGTTATTTTTATCATCACTACCATTTTTACTTGTTTCTTTTATTTTTGGTGCTGGTGGTGGTGCAAACATTCTTTTAGCACCATTCATAACTGCTGATGTCATTGCCGCAGCCCCAATAGTTTTTTCAAGTCCATTTTCCATTCCTTTTCCAGCTCTTCCAAATCCAAATATTTTCTTAAACATTTTTTCTGCATTTGCCATAAAGAACAATGCTATAATTGCATATATTGGATTTTTTACTGATATTTGCACAGCTGTTCCTATTAATAAATTATATAATAATAAATGAACTGGTTGTAATAATGCTGTATATATATATTCTTTTAACCAGAAATCAAACCCTCTTGCTTTTCCTCCACCTTTTTTATCTAATGGATACATCATTGCAACAAGTGGTGCAACAAGTGTTAAAATTGCCATTTTTAACATTCTTTTAAAATATATAAATGTAAATTTAAAAGTTAATGTTATAAATGCTATATATATGATAACATATCCTAATTGATTTGTTAGTGAATTTTCTTGTGCTTGAAATCTAGCTAATCCCATAAAATTCGTGATAAATGTTTTATCACCAAATGTAACTTTTATATTTCCTATACTTTTACCAAGTAAAGTAGTGAATTTTTGAATTAAAACTATTATAAATGCCATTATATAATGCATTATAAATATTAAAAACATAGCAATAACCCAATTTATTAATGCACTTTTATACTCTGCTTTTTTTCCTGCTGATGAACTAAGTATAATTTTAATACCTAAATATATAAGAATTGATAATAATCCAATAACAGCTATATATCTCAAAACTTGATACCATATTGAAACCATTTTTCTTAATGAATTCCATCCTGTTGATTCATTTTGTTTTACTTCACCATTTTTTACAGTATTTCCTCCAATAAAATCAATTCCAAAAACGTCAATTTCTCCTTTAAAAATTTCCTCTGGTGTATATTTAAAATTTGGATATTTTAAATCTGGTAAATTGCCAAATGCATTTTTAAATTCATTAATCTCACTTTCCGTATATGTTTTACTTGTATTTGCTTCTGACAATTTTGAATTATCGACTTCGTCCCATGAAACCATCATACTTTCAAATGAAGTTCCCAACATGCACTTAGTCAATATTGACATTATAGCATCTCCAATTGCTCTAACTATTTCTACTAGTGGACCTAATAATGTTCCTGAGTCATCATTAATATCTGCGCCTAAATTATCATCATCTGCATTTGTAACATCTTGATCTGGGTCTATTGTTTCTTCCGTAGTACTTGCTGTTGTACCAGATGTAGTACTCTGTGTTACTGTTGTAGCCGAAGTAACTGCATATATAATACTACTATAATTAAATTGAAATAAAATATTCATTAATATAATACATGTTAATAATTTATATACAATTTTTTGCACATTTTCACCTCATTCTTTATGTTGTTTTGCTATCAAAATATCTTATTGATGCACTTACTGCTTTTTCTTCTTTTCTTGTTTTTTCTGCTTTTTCTGTATCCATTCCTTTTGTAATTGAATCCAAATATTGTTTTTCTCTCTTTGGATTATATGTAATTGATGATATATTCTGTTTTTTCCTCTTCTTTTTATGTGTAAGTATAGACATTGCAATTACATCTTGTTTATCTCTTTCTTTATCAATTGCCTTTTCCTTAGCTCTTCCTGTTAAGTTTGCAGTTTCTGGATTTTCTTCAACTTCTTCTTTTGCAACTGCATTAGAATATGTTATACATTGTTTTATTTCATCCAAATCTATGAAGCCTCTTGTTACATAATTATCTACAATTCTATCTCTATACTCTCTCCATTCATTTCCATATTTTTCTTTACAGAATTGTATTACATCATCTCTATTTTTAAAGTTTTCTTTATATACTTCCATCTTTTCATTTTTATCATATCCCTCAACATACCCTGTTCCGAAAGTATCTATAATATTATCCGTCTTTTTAGTACCATATGCATATCCTACTGAAAAAGATGCTAATGCCTCTGTTGGTTTATAATGACCATCTGTTAAACTTATTCCAGCTTGAACTGCAGCTGCCGTAATTCCTATTCCAGCTCCAACAGCTCCTTTAGCTATATTTCTTACAAACCTTTTTCCATTATATTTTGCAGTTCTATTTACATCATATATTGGTCTTATTGCCCTTTTCCCTATAGCTCCTATACCACTACCAATTCTCATAGCTACTCTTCCACCTCTAGAATTTGCTATATTTGACATTGTCTGTCCTACAGGTGTTTCGAGTGCTTGTGCAGTTAAATCTTTTCTTTTTTCATGCATACTTCTCATAAGTTGTTTTATTGGTTTTTTATTTGCTGGTAATTCACTTCTAGGAATTATATCACCTAATAACTTTGGTCTTCCAATTGGCTCTTCTATATCTTGATCTTGAATATTATTATTATTGCTCAATCTATGATTTGTATTATCACCTATTGGTCCATTATTATTTTCATCATCATCTATATTTTCTCTATCATCATCTGCTGATGTTGGAGATTGTGTAGTTTGTATTGAATCATTTAATAATTCTGCTGTTTTATAATCTTTATTTAATGCTCCTGGATATCCAATTGCTTTTGATGAATTTGCTCCATTGCCTTTTTTTCCAACTAATTTTTTTACACCATTAGCTGCAGAAACCATTGAAACGGCACCAAGTCCTCCAACCATTCCTTCACGAGCTTTATCAAATCCAAATATCTTTTTCAACAATCTTTCTGCTTCTGTTAGAAATGTTAAAACTGCAATTGCATATAATGGATTTTTTACAGCAATTCCCATTGCTGAGCTAACCATTACATAATATAATAAATAATGTACTGGTTGAATTAATGCATTAAAAAAATATTCCTTTATCCACATTGAAAAACCTTGCGCTTTTCCATCAATAGATTTATCTATTGGATATGTAAATGCTACAATTGGTGCAATTAATGTTAAAAATGCAATATTTAAAACTCTTTTTAAATAAATAACTGTAAATTTTATTGTATATCCTACAAGCATTATATACATAATTTCATATCCAATCTTTACTGCAATTGTATCATATTCTGTACAAAATCTTACTAATCCGATTAAATTAGTTGCAAATGTATCATATCCATTTCCGCCAACAACTCTTAGAAGTGGCATACTTGCTCCTAATTTATCATTAAACATATTTATTGCTGTAATTATAAATGACATTATATAATGCATAGAATATAAAATAGCTAATCCAACAATCCAATCTATTATTAATTCTTTATATTTAGCCCTATTTTTTGTATTTGCACTTAACATTATTTTTATACCAATATATATTAATACAGATAAAAATCCAACTGTTGCTATTAATCTTAATGCCTTATACCAATTAGCTAATGCTTGTCTTACAACTCCTAGTCCTTCTGCTTGTCCAACACCAGAAATAAAATCAATATTTAATAAACTTATTTTACCAGCAAATATTTCTTCTGGACTATAATGAATATGAGGATATTCAACATTACTTATTTTTCCTTTAGAACCTAAATAACAAAGAATTTGATTATTTAAAGAAAGATCAAACATTGTATCTATATTTCTACTGTCAACAACTCTACATTTATCTATATAATTTGTTTTTACATAATTTGTTATTTGGGCCTGATCTGTTACATCAGAATACATAAATTTTTGAATAATTCCTAGTAAAGTATCTGCAACACAGTTAACCAAAAAAAAGAATGGTTTTAATAATACTCCTCCTATGTCCCAATTAGTATCTCCTGAATATGTTTTTCCACCAACAATCATTTCATTTGTAAAATTTATGAAACTTGAAGATTTAGCTTCTTCATTTTTTTTCGTAGTATTATCTGCTCCTGTATTTTTTACAACCTTAATATTACTTATTTTCATTTCTGTATATCTACCATCTGTATTATCATCTGTTATATATTGACTTTTAGAACCAGTTTCACATTTCATTTCAAAGCCTAATACTATTGTTGTATTGTCATCAATTTTTATAATTTTACCTTCAGATGATGTAATTTCTCCTGCAGTAGTATCATTTAAATCAATTCCACATAGATCAGCAAGTTCTTCTACTGTTCCAGAATAAGAATATGCTTCTTCTAATTTACTTCTTAACTCTTCAACTAATTTTTTTCTTAATTCTGAATATGTTTCTTCTCCAACATTTCCTTCTGCAACACTTATATCATCCAAATTTTCATTTGTTGATTCAGCTAATACTATATTGCAAAATAACCAGTTAAGTAAAATAATTATTATACTTACACAAATCAATATTTTATTAAAAATATTTTTTTTCATTACATCACCTCTCTAAATATTAAAGTAACTTTTTTAATTACACTCTCTTAAATATACTAAAAGAGTGTAATTCATAAAAATCGCCTTATTTTTCTAAGTATTGGTTATATCTTCTTATTGCTTCATCTTCATTTCGTATTGTATTTGCTGCTGTTTCTGCTTGTGTTTGACTCATTCCTTTTGTTCTTGCAGCAATTAATTGTCTTTCTTTCTTCTCATTATATGGTGTTCCAGAAGTTCCTTCCTTAGCTTTTCTCTTTTGAACATTCTTTATTGCCATTGCTGTTAAGTCTTGTTTATTTCTTATCTCAATTTTTTGTTTTTCAGTTAAATTACTATTATTTTTTGTAAGTTCAGCTGTTGCATTATTTGAATATTTCATCATTTCTTTCATTTCACTTAAATCTGTGAAACCTCTTGGAACAAAGTTATTTACCATTCTATCTCTTTGTTCTCTCCAATCATCTCCATAATTTTCTTTACAGAACTGAATTACATCATCTCTATTTGAGAAATCTTCTTGGAATGCTTTCATTTTTTCTGGCTTTGTATAACCATCTCTATAACTAGATGTAAATGTATCTACAACCCCTCCTGCAGCATTACCTGCAAATCCATAGCCAGCAGCAAATGATCCTATAGCTTCTGCTGGGCTATATTTACCATCTGTTAAACTTATTCCAGCTTGAACTGCCGTTGCTGTAAGTCCTACAGCTGTTCCAACTGCACCTTTTGCGATATTTCTAACCAGTCTCTTTCCATTATACTTGCCACTTTTGTCAAAATCATATATTGGTTTTACCGCTTTTTTCGCAACCGCAAGTGCTCCTCTTCCAACTTTTGATTTTCCAACTCTGGAATTTTTCATTCTATCTGCTAATTGACGTATTGGTGTCTTTCCATTCTGTTTAATTGGTTCCATATTTCCATTAAACTGAGGTGGTGGTGGTAAATTACTATCATCACCATTATTTTGTTGTTGCGATTGATGTTGTTGTGATTGTTGCTGCTGTTGTTGTTGAGGTGGTGGTGGAGGTGGTGGTGGCGGATCATCATGATCATGTTCATCTTCATGTGCCTGTGCAGCCGCTGCTCCTGCAGTTGCGCCTGCTGCACCTGCCGCACCTAATGCTGCACCTGCCGCACTAAGTTTATCATCTTTAAAATCTTTTATTAATGCACCTGGTGATTGCATCTTACTTGCATCAGGTCCACCTTTTGGTCCTTTTCCTAACATTCCTTTTAAACTTGATGCTATAGCTGCACCTGCAATTGCATCTTGCATTCCTTTTACTGTTCCTCCGCCAGCTTTATCAAATCCAAATATCTTCTTTAATAATCTTTCTCCTTCTGGCATAAATGCTAATACAGCAATTGCATATAATGGGTTTGTTCCTGATATTCTCACTGCAGAACCAACTAAAACATAATATAGTAAAAAGTGCATTGGTTGTAATAAAGCATTAAATATGTATTCTTTTACCCACATATCAAATCCTTGTGCTTGCCCATCTGCCATTTTATCAATTGGATATGTAAAAGCAACTATTGGAGCAATCAATGTTAAGAATGCCATATTTATCAATCTCTTTAAATAAATCATTGTAAACTTAAATGTGTATACTGTTAACATTGTATATAATATCAAATATCCAGTTCTAAATAATAAATTATCTGACTGAACACAAAATCTTACAAGTCCAATTAAATTTGTATTAAATGAAAATGAACTTGCTGTTCCCTTTACAGAAACATTAACATATTGCATTGAATTTGATAACATTGTATTAAATTTAGAAATTACTACAATTATAAAACTCATTAAATAATGTAAAAAATACAATATAGCAAAACCAATTATCCAGTTTATTATCCATTCTTTATATTTTGCCTTGTCTTTCGCTGTTGAACTTATCATTATTTTTATGCCTGTATATATCAATACAGATAAAAATAATACAGTTGCAATCAATCTTAATATTTTATACCATGATGCTATTACTGATCTTACAGTTTTCAAACTTGAAGTCTGTCCCTGACCAGAAATAAAATCAATATTTAATAATCCAACTTTTCCAGCAAATATTTCTTCACAACTATAATGAATATGTGGTATAGCAAAATCTTTACCAGCTTCCCAAAAATCTGTTCTCGATATACGAGTTGTTATAGTTTCTGTAGGATTTCCTGCATCAAATAGTTCATCTTTTTTTTCACCATTTACAACATCAAATACATCTCCTATAATAGAAGCAACTTTTGCTAATGGACTTCCTTCATCTTCATTTGATAACATTACATTTTGCATTATAGCATTTACTGAATCTAATATTGATTGCCAAAAGAATGTTAATGGTTTCATTAATATTCCGTCCTACAGCATTTTTTATCCAACTTGGTCCACCATCATCTATATCATAATTACCTTTTCCAGTTGCCATATCATGTTTATCTTGAACATCTTGTTGAACTTTATCAGTCATTGTGTCATTTAGATCTTTTCCAGCTTCATTAGATGCATCTATATCTGATTTTCCTTCATCTTTTGCTTTGTCATAAGTATCTTTTGTTTTTTTAATTTCATTATAAGCATTTAAATAATATGTATCATCAATGTCTTCTGCTTTCAAATTTTCATTTAAATATGGCTCACTCTCTATAAAGGCATTTTTAATTTTAGTACTTCTATCTTTTTCTGGTATCAATGCCACTGCCAACCATTTAGTCATCGCATCTACATACTCATCACCATATACCTCTTTTGTTGGTCTTGGATCCTTACTATATAAAAAATTTGTATAAACTGTAGAAGCCAATGTTTGATCATTCTCAATTTTTGTAACTAAAGCTTTCAAATCATCATAACTACTTGCAAAAGATATATTAGGTATCACAATATTTGCAAATATTACCAAAACTAAAAATATTGCAAAGACTCTAATAAATTGCTTATGTTTTTTTAACATTATTTTTCACCTCCTCCTTTTCTGTCTTAAATCCAACAACATATTTCACATTTTGCATTTTAAACTCCATTAATTTTTATTTATATTTCTTTGATCATCTCTCTGGTTATTAGCAACCAATTTATTCATATTTGTTTCAACAAATTCAAATTCTTTTCTTGTTGGTGTAATTTGAATAACTGCTGTATCTTGTCCAACCTTCAACAATCCCTCACCTTTAGAACAAGTAACAAGGAATGAAGCTTCACCTTCACTTAATTTGAAAACTTCTTTCAATTGTTGAATTTCAGATTTATCTTGTGCCAAAAACAACTTTGTATCTGATGATGTTAATACTGCTTGAGCTTCTGGTTTTTCATAGAAATCTTGGAATCTTTGAGAAATAATTGCAAGTGAAACATTTCTTTTTCTGGCACGTCTTGCCATTTTATTTAAGAAATCAACAGCCTCAGGGAATGGAAGTAACATCCATGCTTCATCGACTATAACTCTTTTTTGTCTTGCTTTTCTTTTATCTTCACTATTTTTCTTAACAAATTTTTCCCAAATCCATGACATTAATATTTGTTGGGCAAGTGG
>ENA-ORNP01000902-ORNP01000902.1-human-gut-metagenome-genome-assembly--contig:-NODE-902-length-33168-cov-4.132093_pt1 | contig 33168 bp, 57 predicted proteins | sample MGYA00242119_ERZ509030 | MGnify/ENA primary metagenome ERZ509030 (study PRJEB26280, sample SAMEA2338708) | human gut metagenome | biome: human gut; feature: human-associated habitat; material: faeces... | reverse complement strand
ACGGAACTATAACGGCTACTAAAGCTACTAAGGTAACTTTGTTTTTAAGTCTGAGTTTAAAATTGATTTTCATGTTTGCTCCTTTCTCCTACAATGTATTTATGGTTAACCTACATTTTTAACTTCAAAGATTCTGTTCGGCACTATCATTCTATTATTTGTCTGCCATCCATTCGATAGTGCTTCCCCTATTGATGTTGTAAACGCTTTTTTTGCAATCGTAATGGTTCGCTGGTTTGGATACGCTGCGATGCTATACAGCCGCGTCTCTTCGTTATTTTTCAAAAAATAGAATCCTCCCGTCGTATCTATCATCATGAAAAACGTAGCTGAGGATGCTTTATCCAGTAGCGTGGTCTTTGCTCCAAATTGTTCTTCTGGGCTTGGGTTTTCCCAGACCATATTGATTTCTGTTTTGTGTTCCAACAGTAACTGAATGCATTCATCCGTCATTCCATTAGGCATAGCGTGCACCTCCTCTCACGGTTTGGTGCATCGTGTTAACTAGCTTGCCCCCCCAGATTTCCAGAACGCTTTCGGATCTGGTATGATCCCTATAATTTTTGTGACTTTCATTTGCGCTCTTCCGCTGTGATTGCTGCCCGAATTGTGTGCAATATAGTCCGCATATGTAATGCTAATGGAATCTCCGCTGATAGCTCCCATCACCCTTGCCGTAATGATGTCGTTTGGTCCATTTGAATTATCCGAATGAACCCCTGTAATTTTGGTTTCTTTTGGGTTGAACAAAAAGTTTCCATACGTCGTATTCATTTGCGCAATCTGATAACTTTGCAGTCCGGGCGCCGTTATTGATTGGCCGCCCCCGGCGGTGCCTGACCACAATTCTTTGTTTTTTGCTTTCATGCAGTTTAGAACACTTTCCATGAAGTTTTCTATTGTGGTTTTCTCTGCCATATTTTATCCTTTCCCGCCTTCCGGCAGGAAGGCGTTTTATAACTTTGCAACTGCGTATATTGGAAATTCATATATATTTGAAGGCGCTGCGGTTCCGTCTTCCATTCTTACGTATATGATAAAGTTTTGGTCTGACAATGATTGAATCTGAGGTGTGGTTCTTACAATCCCCACATTTGATCCGAAATAGGTGCTAGCAGTATATATTTGTAATGATTTTGCATTTCGAAATGGGTTTGAACACCTTAAGAATCCATTCGCTGATGCCGTGCTGTTAGTCTTCCACGCTTCTGCTGTGCCATCTGCGTATTTTTTGATTCTCCATCCGTCTTGTTCGTATGTCTTTATCGTCCCGCCAACTATCAAATCTCTAATTATTCCGTCAAGCGTTGCCCCCCCCAGAAATTGGATATCCTGCATCTTTGAACATCTGGATGGTTTCGTCTGATACCAGTTTTCCTAGTCCACCGAGAACAGTAAATCGTTTCGCCACGCCTGTAACATTGATGCCGTCAAGGCTGACTTCATACATAGGCATATCGGCCACTGTGTCCCCAGCATCCAGATTCCCGTTGGTATAAGCTGGTGCTACCGGGGTTCCGGTCGTAGACTCACCTTGAATCACTACCCAGTCTGCAGTCTGGGTATTCTTTTCCTCATTGACTGTCCAGCGAACGACAATCAGATCAATTCGCTTCTCGCCCTGTGTTCCATTTGCGATCTGGATCTCATCATAGGTCGACGGCTCAATGCAGAACAATCGCCCTTGGAGCTGTCCTATTCCCGACCGCGCCTTGATTTTTTGATTGCTGCTCACCTCTGGCTCGAAGCTTTCAAAGAAGTTATATACACAACTATCCACCCCGGCCATGCCACGGTGAAACATCGCATCCTGTTTTGGGGTTATGTGCGGTGCTCCCGCCACATTAGTAATGGGTATCATGCACTTACCTCCTTCCAAACAGTTTCGGTTCCGGTTACGCCTGGCTCCCATACATTATTATCTACGAGCGATTCCCAAGTCTTTCCGTTGTGGGTCGTTTTGTCTCCTTTAGAATATCCATTTGTACTGCCTGGCTGTTCCCATTCCGGAATCGTTTCCGGATCTGGAATCAGTACCTTTGCCCATAAACTAGGGGCGTCTTCTGGTGACCAAGACTCCTGCGAAACATGGTCCTGCAGACATTTATACAATACTCCATTCCGATTGACTTTAAAATCTTTGGCATAGGTCACGGATTCTCCTGACCATTCCGGATACAGGTTCTGTACTGTCAGTGCATCTGTGTCGTTCAAGCTTTGCGCCTGGATTTTGACTACCCTCACCGAGCTTTCCAAAATCGCAGTTTCCGCTTCAGGCGTGCGATCCGGTTTATAGTTCGTCACACCGTAAATTTTCCCGGTGTACTCCTCGGTAGAATAGAATTCCGTATAGCCTTCGTACGTGGCCACCGTGTTCCCATTTTCCTTGACGGTCATTTTCCTGGTCGCCGTTTCGTCCTCGAATAGATTCCGGAGCATCTCCGGATCCGCAATGGACGCCAGCACCCGGACATTCAGATACCCATCCTTTGGGATCACCTGCTGCACAGTCAACTCTGACGCATCAGCGAAAATAATTACCCTTACTGCTCATCTCCTTCCAGTTTATATTCTTTAGAAATAACGGATTGTTCCTGCTTGTAAATTTTATTTACAACTGGCTTTGCCAGGTGCATTCCTGTGATATAGTCTCTTCCGCCTATAATGTCTCCAATTTCCACTTCGATACCAAGACGTTCAACGTCCATCTCGAATGTCTGTTTGCTGGCTCGTTTAATAATTTCCTCGGTGCCTTTCTCGGTCATCTCAGTTACATCATCAATCGAGTTGTTTTCATAGGTTTCTGTCACTTCGTCCAGTCCTTTGAAGTATTGAGTAGTTCCAACGCTTCCATCTTTTTGAACGTACAAATCAACAACGAGTCTTTCTTTTAGATCACCTTTGCCAAGACAGATCAGATGGTTCACACCATTCTTGTTTTCGTCAAATTTAAAATTCAACTGGCTGTCCTGTGATAACTCTATCCGTTCGGAATAATCAATCACAGGAACTGCTCCGATCTGCACGTATCCCGGAAGACCTCTCTCACCCTGCACATACTGGATATCAATTCGATAACCTTTTGTCTTAAGCATTTTCTGGATCCCGGACAAAAGAGTTATGTATCGATCGAACTGATAGCTTGTAATCAACACTCCGGTATTTTCTTCTGATACTGTAAAAAGAGCCGTCATGCCTGCTTCCTGGATCAGCTGTTTGAGGATCGCATTCAGTTCTCCACTTACTATCTTATAATCTTCTCCTGCCGGCGGCTTGATGATTTTCTTATCAAGCATTCCTCGCCAGGTATGTCCTCTTATGGTGCGTACATCTTTCTGTGTACTCGCTCCTTTTCCTCCGATTCTTCCACCATATTCGGTGCCAGGGATGAATATGCGCCCTTTATATTCAAGATCTGAGCTCCATTCGGACGCCGGGATCTGAATCTCAAAATCTTTTGTGTCACTCAGGTCTACATCTACTTTGATGAATTTCAGTTCCCTTATTTCCAGCCCGTCAATTCCTGTTAAGATCACCACGCTGGTTCACTCCTTTCTTGGAACAGTTTGATCGTAAAGCCGAAGCCTCCCGACCAGTTTACTGTTACATTTCCGCCAGGGATCGGCTCGAAAATGGATTCTTTTTTATTTCGCATATCATACAAATTTCCAATCGTGCCATTGTTTCGATATTTTTTTATGAGGTTCTTATTGTTCGTGTTGCTGATCACCATGTATTCTCCGGTCTCTAAAGTCTCATAGACTTCATAAACGTGATCTGCGATCAGTATCCTTGGGCTGACACATGGTCCATAAACCGTAATCTCAAAATTACTTGGCGCATAGTGTCCTGTCTGCCACACTGCAGATCCTCCAGCTGCCGGAGCATAATCATATAAATAATCATATGGGTAATCCAGATCCCCATCAGGGTCCGAATCGGCCAGCGGGTTGCTATCAGGAAAAAACTCTCTTGTCAGTTCTTTTACCCAGAACGGCCTCGGTGCCAGTATTCCCATTGTGCGCTCTGCACCAAAAAAATTTTCACTCGGCTGCGTGTCTGCTGATATGATATTGCAGCGCAGATAATAATCTCCCCAGTAAAGAGTTCCCTGCGTGCTACTTATCAAGTCGTATTCTGTCACTTCTGTAATCCGATTGAGAGCTTTCTCTTTTTCCTGCTGACTTCCACGCACAGCCACTATGATTTCATATTCCAATGCTGTTTTTGTGAATCGGTCAATGGTTTCTCCGAACTGCTGTGCAGTCCCTTCGTAGCCCCAGGCGTAAGTATGAAATCCAGCCTTAAAAACCTGGGTTTTAAACTGGCGGAAATCAATTTCTTCACCGCGGGAATTTATATATTTTAATTGTTTCAATTCATATTCACCCCCACGCCCCGAAGTACTCGCGCAAACTCTCGACCATCAATAGAAATTGAGAACTTCGACTCACTAACCGCCGCTTTCATTGCAGCATACATCTGGTTATAATCAAACTGTTGCACTATGTTGGCCGACATATCATTGATCGGATTCAATCCTTCGAGAGATTCCATTGTTACAGATTTGGCGCCTGTCATCGCTGCCAGTGCCACACCTTGTCCTGCTTTTTCGACTTTCGGCACTTGCTTCCACATGGATTCTGTATAGCCTCTCACATCCATGAGTGCGGCCGCAGCCCATTTTTTAGATGGCGAATGCTGATCAGATTCTTTTTTAGCTGCCGCAAGAGCCGCCCTTGCAATAGCTGCCCCTGCATTTGCAACCACAGTGATTGCATTTCTAAGACCCCTCGCATATCCAAGTCCATCATTATAGCCTGCTCCGCTAAAATTCGCTGATGCGGCGCCCGATGCGGCTGCAGATCCAATCGCTTTTCCGGCGCCAGAGGCGTTTCCCTTTGTGCTGGATACACCGCCAGCAAACTGTTTTCCAGCAGAGTCTCCTTTTCCTCTCGCTTTAGCAGGCGCCGTTCCAAGGCCTTGATCTACAGCGTTCGATAGCTGTGCCGCTGCCTCTTGCGCGGTGATTTCTCCCGCGGCAAGTTTTGATGAAAGCTCCTGTACTGTCTTGCTTCCGGAAACCCCGGCCTTATTTGCCAGTTCGTCGAACTGTATCAACGCTTTCAGTTCTTCCACAGTAGTCGGTACAGCATACTGTCCCGCTTTGATTCCATCGGTTAAACTCTTAGGAATGTCTTTTCCGGCCAACCCAGCTTCTTCCACGAGCTTATCCCACTGCCCGGACTGCATGGCCGCCGCATTCGACTGGCGAACATATTCAGTCCAGTATGTGCCTGTAGCTGTTTTTAGATCGTTATATTCCGCTTCCGCCTGCGCAAGATCGGTCGAGAGCTTTTGGCTGACATATCCCGATTCTGCGGCCTTATCATAAGCTTCCTGCGCAGTTTTAAGCTTTTCCTGCGCTTCCGCTGTTTTGATCTGAGACTCTGCGTATTTATCAAGAGCCGCCTGCGATTGTTTAACATACGCCGCCTGCAAAGCCTCCTGCTTCATTGCGTCGATCTTGGTGTAAATCGCATCCGTTGTTTCGGATAGCTTATCCGCCTCTGCATCATATGTCAGATTCAGTCCGTCTACCGATTCATTTAGCTGATCAACGTACGACTGTATGAGCTGTTTATCCTGCGCTGTTTTATTTTCTTTTTCACTGAGCTGATCTAACTGATCGGCATAAAATTCCGCTTTTTCAGATGTTGCTTCAATGCTCGCTACATTCTGATCGTTAGCCTCGGACATCTCTTTAGCCGCATTTGTATATTCATGAGTGCTTTGATATGCAGAATATATCGCAGTCCCCACGACCACCAGTGCTCCGGCAGCAGCTGCAGCAGGAGCAGGAACTACAGAGAGAGCCGATGCTACGCTTTTTTGTGCTGCGGAAAGTCCTTTGCTGACGATACCCGCTTTTTCGGAAGATCCTTTGAGAGCATCGATGCCTTGCGTAACTTTTCCGACTGCCGAAAGTGTAGGTGCAGCGGCGGCAGTGATGCCAACCATGGATCCAACTACAGCTTTCGCGCCTTGTGGAAGTTTATTGAAAAGGTCCAGGGCTTTGGTCGCCCCGTCCGCCAGAGCCGTCACGACCGGTGCGATACTTTCTGCCAGATCACCGAGGGCCATTTGCATATCAATCATGGCATCGTCGTAATCAGCTAAAGCCTCGTTATTTTTCCGCCAGCCGGTATAAACGTCGTTCATTCCGGTTTCCGAAAGAGTCTGCAGCACCAGATCCGTTTTTTCAGCTGTGGTGTTACACTTAGCCAGATCTTCGTCGAAGTTGGATGCTCCTATTCCTACACGATCCAGAAATTCACCGAACTGTCCAATGGATTTCCCGGTGGCGACAGTTTCCTGAATGGAGTCCGCCAGCGACTCGACCTTTAATGTGTCCGGAAAGCGTGACATCGCTCCAGACACGCCTTCTACCGCCTGCTGGAGATTACTTTCCGTGAATCCCGCCTGCAAAAGGTTTGAAACCGCTTCAACAGACGAATCAGTTTCCCCAGAAACCGCATTGAACGTTTTGAATGCAGTCTCCATGGTATTCATGCCTACTTTGGCACCCTTCGCATTTTCTTCCAGAAACGATAAGTCACGCCGAAGTTCCTGCGTCGCCGGAACGGTTGCTGCAGCTCCCGCGGCTAATCCGCCGGCAGCTTTGCTGATGCTAGACACTTTTCCGCTGGCTGATTCTGCCGCTTCACCAAGGCTTTTCAGCCCGCCGCCTGAGCTCTTGAGCGTCGCGTCGGTAGTCTGGGCCTGGGATTTCAATTTTTCCAGAGAACTTTCTGTTGCTACGATTTCCCTCTGCAAAGCATCATATTTGTCCTGCCCAAGGTCTCCACGTTCCAATGCAGCTTTCGCCTGCACGCTGGCTTCCTTTAAAGTTGTCAGCTTCTGCTCCGTGTTTTCAATCGCATCCGAAAGCAGCCGTTGTTTCTGTGATAAAAGTTCCGTGTTGGATGGATCCAGTTTTAAAAGCCGGTCTACATCCTTCAACGAACTCTGAGTTGTTTTTAAGCGTTTATTTACATCTTGCAGGGCTTTGTCCAAGCCTTTCGAATCACCGTCAAGCTCAATGGTGATCCCTTTTATTCTTCCAGCCCTTTAACTACCTCCTAAAGATTATCAATATCCGCCTGTGTCGCTATTACCGGATAATCATAGTCATCATTTTTGAGTTCTGTGAACATGTCATTGATAAGTCCGATCGACAGCAGTTCCAGGTCTTTCATTGCTATCCCGCACTGTGCACACCGAAGCATGAACAGCGGTGTATTTAATGGTCTGGTCGAGATTCGCTCTTTTTTTTTGAGGTTGATTTGCTCTCCGTTTCTTTTTTCCATAAGCTGATAATATCGCCTAATGCAAGATAAATCGCACCATCATCCTCAAACTGATCAAGCCATTCATCGATGGTTTCCGGCTGACTTGGATCCGCATGTTTGTGACATACATACGCATATTGTTCAAGCGTCGTTATGTTCCTTGGCTGCAGTGTTCCCTTGTTTGCCTTGACATCTTCCATCAGCTGATTCATATCTATGATCAGGTCGTCTCCGAAGTGCAGTCTGTAAAGTCGTGCAACTGCTGCAGATGATTTCAGGCGGCAATCAATGCCGCCTATCTGAATTACCTTTTCCATCATGCCCTCCTATGCCGCTTTGGTATATACTTCCGTATACCATGCAGCCTTTGTTTCTGCAGCAGTTTCTGCTGTGGTTCTCGATCTTACGAGTCCATCTGAATTCGGTGCGCAAGATATTGTCACAGTATCCGTCTGCGGAGTCTTTGTGTCTTCGTTTGTCGATGCGTTGACCGATGGTCTTGTTGCCGTGCAGTTATAGAACCAGAATTTTTCCTCGGAAGTATCGGTATCGATAGTAAATCCCAACGCAAAAGTCACGGTGGGTTTGTTTGCATTTTCAAACAGGACTTTTTTTGTGTCCAGCTCTTCGCCAAGGATATCAGTTCTGAAAGAGTCCGGAATGTATGCCATTTCCAAATCCCCCTCATATCCACCATTCGTGGACGATACATAATACTTGATTCCATCGGCATAGAAATTCGAGATTTCTCCCTGCTGATCCAGTGCGATTGATACTGCACCCGGAACTGCTACCGGTGTATCGAATCCGCTCTCTGTTGTTTTGGCATAATGTACATCATGGATGTTGAATTTTACTTTAGGCCTTATTAACCTCCTTATAGTGAAATCATGAATATTACCTGTATCAGCTTTTCCGATTCGATGTAATATTCCTCTGTGTTATAAAAAATTTTATTCTGATCAAGCCATCCTTTGATCCTGGCTTCCGCTTCAAGGTCTTTCTTTTTCGAGTACAGCTCGATATCAACTTCTCCCGTCTGCCAGTATACTTTCCCGTCGGCGGCAAAATTTGTGCTCCCCTGGTCAAGATATACAATGTATGGCGGATTCGGAACATTTCCTTCAGCAAAGCGGCTGTAAGCAACAGGATATCCCAGACTTAAAAGTCCTTCATAAAGTTCTTTTTCCGTCACGTCATCCTCCTTCCAGCTCTCGCTTTACCCGGCGCTCAAATTCTCTGTTGCACCATTCTTCCACAGGGCGGATGTGAACGATTGCTTTTGCCCGGCCACCTTGCTGCAGCTGATGTCCTTTTTCAAGGAGATGCGTCAGCCCCGGCTTCTTCCGGTTATGTATCGTGAACGAAAACTTTCCGATTCCCGTCCGTGTATATTTAACGGTCCACCCATCAGCATAGTGCCCCTTCCGGCTTCCCTTGCCTTTTGGAGATGTCTGCTTGAGTTTCTTCACGCCTTCTTTGGCAACATCCTTTGCAATCTGCTCGAACCGTTCTTCTGTGATTTCTTCGAATGCCTCCAGCTCTGCCATGATGGCGTCTGCCAGATTATTCATGCTAACCTTCTGTCCCATCTTTTGTCACCGCCTTGATCTTTACCTGCTTGTTGCGAAACTGTATATTGTCGATCAAATTGATGTTATATGTCCCGCCGTTGAAAATGATCCGAAATCTTCTTGTATCCATCTGGTCGAAATAGGGTTTCCATCTAAAAATGAATTCCACCGTGTTTTCCTGATGAACGTTTGCCGCTTCCCAGTACTCCGCACCTGAAAGTCCATTAACATATGCATAATCTCTTTTGAAATCCTCCCACGTTTCGCTCGGATTTCCGATCTCGTCAAATCCTTCAACATATTTCTGGATCTTCACGATGCTCCTGTAAGCTCCCGCATTCATTCGATCACCTCCGGAGTCGGTACCAGATTGATCCTGTGCAGTCCGAGGATGGTGTCAGCAGTCTTGTTGATATTCGCCTGATTTACTGTCATGCTCCGGTTATCCCACATATCGGAAATGATCGTAAGAACAGCGATCGTTATATCTTCGTGCTCTTCCATCTGCTCATCTGTGAGACCGGTGATCCCCTTGGCACATTCCACCGCAGCTTTTTTCATGGCGTTAATCAGATTTACGTCTTCTGGACTTAGATTCTCCGGCAGTTCCCGAAGGTGATTGTAAATCACTTCCGGCGTCAGTTCGCTCACTTTCCTTTTCTTTCACCTCGTCTTTGTCGGCCACAGGCTCCTCTTCTGCTTTTTCCACAGGTTCGAGGTACCCACTTTTTAAAAGAGGTTCGGCCAGGACCTTGTCCAGATCCTGCACCTCTCCTGCCCTCATGGTAACCCGCCCGGCGAACGTTGTTGTTGCTTTATACTTCATGGCTACCTCCTACTTTTTGATTTCGGCTTTAATAGCGGCCCAGTTAGCGGTTATCCATTCTACGACATCGGATACGGTTTCACCCGGGATGTCTGCAGCTGTGCCGCTCCCTTTCATGGTAGCGGCCAGTGTTTTCAGGCTTTCTACAATAGTCATGCGTTGCTCCTTTCTATGCAGACGCCATAGTCAGCTTGGCAATCTTCTGTGCATTTTCAACTTTCGCATCCATTTCCACCCATCCTACTACTCCGTCAGCGTGCTGGGTGGCGAATCTCTCACGCAACACCTGAATCTCCAGTTCTTCAGCCATTTTTACAGCCAAGCCGCTCATATCTCCGTAGTAGATCGGTGTCTTTCCTGTGGCCATTTCCGGCATATTGTCAGAAACATAAACAGGTTTTCCAAGCAGCACCTTACCGAATGGTGCGTTGATATCATCCTGCAGCAGATAACGACCAACATCATCCTTGAGCAGTCTTATCGCTGTTCTTGTATCAGAAGACATGATCCATATCGCATCCTGCTGGAACGCATCTTTGACGGTATCCTGAAGCTTAATCAGTTCATCAGATGTGATCGCTGTTGTTGCTTTCGCAGTCACGACCTGTTCTACTCCGGATAATCCCACAATCTTGTTCGATGTTCCGTTTAACAGCTCCCTTTCGATCCAACGATGGATGCTGTAAGCCATATGATCCACAACAAATCCCACGATATCGAACTGAGAGTTATTCATCAGGGATCTGGATACTTTCGTCAGTGCTCCGGCAAGAAATCCCTTCAGTTCGATGTTTCCAAATTTCCCAGCGGTGGACTCAAGTTCCTCAAATTCATTTGCATATGCCATCGCAATATCTGTTGCATCATTCGCCGGGTAAAATGGAATTTCCAGCGTTCCTTTGACGTTATACTTTGTGGCTCTCTCTAAAATCGGAGAAATATCATATACCTTCTCAATGATCCGGTTTGCGATGGTAGTCGGAATAACCGCGCCGTTATCCGTCAGCGTCAGATTTGTGTCCGCTCGTTCTTCCGCTTTGGTTCCCCTCAGATATGCCTCGAACGCCTTTTCTTCAGATTCTGCCCGCTGTTCTTCTTCCTGGACGACCTCCTCTTTCTTTTCCGCAGCGTTTGCCAGCCGTTTCTTCAAATCTTCCAGGATCTTAATGGTCTTGTCGATGCTGTCGATTTCTCCAGTAATCGCCTCGATCTGCTTTTCTTCTTCTTCCGTTACCGCACGCTGCTCCGCTTCAACGGTCGCATATAACAGTTCCAACTCCTTTACCTTTTCCGCCCTGGTCTCCCGCAGTGCCTTGATATTGTTTTTAGCCCTTAAATTGTACCTCCGTATTTTTCAATGGTTTCCTTTAACTTGCTGTGATCCGGAGCCTTCTGCTCCGGGTCGCTATCTTCAAAGCCAATATAGCTGGCCTCAAATTCTTCTGCTCTGATTTCGATTTCTTCTTCATCACCCTCTGCCCGGGTCTCTACCGTAGTAGATTCATACCATGGTTTAGCATTGATGATCAGCGATACTTCTGTCATGTCGAAATCCGACAACGATCGCAGCGGCATTCCGCTGGGATGCTCCGCTCTGGTTTCCACCGGATGCAAAATGTTGAACGACCAGCCACGCAGTCGTTTTTCTTTTGCCGCCTTTACCACTTCTGCATCATCCGTCTCCAGGTGTGCCCGCAGTCCGATCACATCTTCCTGCAGTTTGAAGTTGGTTTCAGTATTACCTATCACCCGATCTTTTTTGTGGTCGACCAGCGCTTTTACTGTTCCCGCTTTTTGCAATGCCTTACGGAATGCACCTTGCTGGATACGTTCGATAAAGTATTTGCCGGTCTTGCGATCTGGTATCGGCCTGCTATCCCGGCCAGTCACGTTGACATATCCATCAACCACAACAGATTGTTTTCCACCAGGGTCTCCTTTTAGTTTTACTGTTGCCCTTCTTGTGAACCTCCTTCCTTGATCTTATAACTTTTGTTCATATTTGGAATATAAATTTCTGACGTCTTTGGATTATAGAGAACGTCCTGAAGGCCTAACTTGATCATATCAATTCCAAGCGGCTCTCTATTTTCGATTGCCCGTATTTCATCAAGCTGCAGCCATCCAGTGTCTGCAGCAACTTTATACGCTTCATATCGCTTGTCTATATCGCCCTTAGTCAGTTCTGACATATCCGGAGCGAAGTAGTATGTGCCTTTTTCTGATTCAAGCAGAAGTGCCCGATTCAGTGCCGTCATAAACTCGCCCATAAAGGTATTTATGCAGTATTTTATAAAAGCTTTATCACCCGCTTCATTTCCCAGATCATCCGGAATCCCCAGTAATCTGCGAAACTCTTCTCCGTTCGTCTTTTTATTTTCATTCATCTGCATTTCTACGGACGTGTTCGAGGCTTCCTGAAATTCCAGACCTTCATTCAGGATCACTACATTTTCCGTGTTGTTTTGGTAGAGTCTTTTCCACGCGTTTTTTAGTGCATCAATAGCGGCTTGTGACAGTTTCCTCGCCGATTTGACGAATCCTTTTTTGTTTCCACCCGTCTTCACTAAGCCTTTTTCGTACTCCAGAGTACTGTATCCCACATTCAGCGCCATACTGTTCTGATCCACGATACTGTTTCCTTGCATTCCGTTATCTGTATTTCGCAATACACGGACGAACTGATCAGGAAAATATGTCCGTCCTTGTATTAGGATTGCATAATCTTTGAAAATCACATCGGTATTCGGTGCGATCGCCACATACTCACTAAAAACGTAATGGAGCGATTCCACATCTAGCCCGTCCCGGTTGACGTATATATATCCGCCCCGGCCAAGGTAGTAATCCCGAACCACTGCCTGCTTCATCTGGTTGGCGTCCAGTGTGTCTCCCGTCTCTTCGTTCAGCAAAAATACCCGTGGGTCGTCAGCTATCTCTATTACCTTTTTTCCTTCCTTTCGGTAGAGCCTGATCGGTATATTGGCCACTGTTTTCGCAATCTCATTGATCGCTCCGGCAACATACGGGATCTGCATAGCTTTCGCACGCGTCATGTTTTCCCCCGAAAGCCATGCGCGCAGTAACGGTTCTGCTACTGCGTTTTCATCCACTGTATTTTCTTCTGGTTCTGCTCGCTTTCTTCGAAATAAAACCCTTGTTCTCCTCCTATGCTATCTGAACTACAAAATCGTCTCCGTTGATCTTATGCTGCTGAATCAGATACATCATGTTCAGCAGTGCTACGACCATATCCACTTTCCCGGTCGATTTTTTCTTGTTCACATACTTGTTTTTATTGGTATCTTCTGTGCAACGTGCATTTTGAAAATTGATCTCCAGCATTTGATTTTCGAAATACTTTAGCTGTCTTTTTAGTATGAGTTCCCTGGTCCATTTGGTCGGTGCATGGAGTACCGAGCTGTGCTGCCTTATCTCCACGCATTCGATACCGTCCGCTTCAAGACTCTGGATCGTCGCCAGTGCGTTCCATCGGTCATATCCCACTTGCTGTATTTCTACTCCATATTCTTCTCTAAGCTTTTCCGCTATAAAATGTCCGACCTGCAGGTAATCTATAACTTCATCACCACAGGCGAAACAATCTCCATTTCGGATCAGCCGTTTATAATCAACACGCTCCTTGTGACTTTTGATCTCGATCCGATCCTCCGGTGTGAATCCAAAAGCCTGTACATAAATTTTATTTTCAAACTCTGTCCCCATTACGGCAGCCGTGTTATCATCTGATTCTGAAAGGTCCAGCCCGATCCAGACACGTTTCCCTCTCCAGAAGTCTTTATTCTTTTCAATCCTGCAGCGTCGCACTTTCTGGATATCGATATAGCCCTCGACGCCCAAACCTTTATACTTGATGTTATTGTGCTTGCAAAGATAATTTTCGCGTTTATTTTCGTAAAGAACGGCCATCTGCCGCTTCTTTACGAGATCCTCGAACACCCGCTCGTGATCTACTGTCACCGGGTTGCTCTGGTATATGCACAGATCGTTGTTCTTCCATTCATCCCCCTGCTGAAATTCCTCATCCGGTTCGTACAGGAGAGCGAACGTCGTCCGATCCTCCAGCAGTTTGTCTAGGGTTTTCTTTGCAATATCTATTTCATCCGTCATAACATTGTTGTCATTCGGATACTGGGTGCTGATAATGATTCCCAGCTTATTTTCCAACATGATCTGGGACGATCTCATCGCTTCTACCGGATACTCGTCCAGCGCTCCCGCTTCATCGGCCAGGAATGCGTTTGCCTGCTTCCCGTCCATGTTGTCTTTACCATAAGCTAGAGGCGTGTAGGTATTCTCATTCAGCCGGCAGATAATTTCACTGCGAAGTATTTTGAATGCAGGCTCTTCTTCATCCATGAGTGCAGGACTTGATTTTATGATTTTCCTGACCGCCAGTTTCAACTCTGACGAAAGGGACAAATCCGGCGCCACGGAAAAGAATCTCGAGAATTCTGGTTCAGTGAGCAGCAGGATAATGAAAATCACTGCGCTGTTGAACGTCTTAAAATTCTTTCTTGCGATTTCCAGAACTGCTGTCGTATAAAAACGAATATCTCTGCGGTTCCGGTGCTTTGTACAAAGCACCGCTACGATAAAGAGCCAGGCATAATCCTCCAATCCTTCGTACATGGTAACTTTTAAATCCGGATGGATCATCAGTCTCAGCAGATTGCATATCTTTTCAAAGCTTTCTTCATCCACGATGGCCGCTTCATCCTCGCCATCTGCAATCTTGATCCAGTCCGCTGCCTGCAGTTTAACGTATTTGGGTACTTTTCGATTTTCGTCCTCCAGGCACCAGCTGGCATATTTATATGCTTTGCTTTGTTTTATCACCGCTAAGCGCCTCCTGCAGAGGATTTTTCTTTGGTGCAGCTTTTTTCGGAATAGATCTGAGCGAAGATGCGATAGTCATTACATTTTCCCGCTCAATATCAAACATCATCCGGCGTTTTGCCTGGATCTGTTTGTCAAGATTGACCAGGTTTTTCTGAAGCTTGTCGAGAGCCAAAATATATTCCGTATATTCCATTTCGCCTTTCTTATCCATCAGCTCATCGATCTGCTCTTCACACTTTGCGCGCAGAAATTCAAACCGCTCCGATTCGGATTTCAGCATACAGTATCGATTGATGCTCGGTGCATACAGGTCATCCGATTTCTTGATTGCATCCAGTAATTTTTTCAGTCTTAAAAACTCTTTATGAGCTACCGGATCCTGCTTTACTGCAGGGTCTTCCTTGATTTTTACACCGGAAATGAGGGATTCTTCAATTTTTCTTCTTGCCGCTAATTCTTTTTTCGTTCGATGCGACTTTTGTTCTTTTTCCAGTACTAATACCGGTTTTGGTGGTGTCGGCATGTTGAATCCTCCTTCCGTTTTTGATTTCGTTATTATATATTACGCGCGTGCATGCGCACACCCGTGGAAAGTCTGATCTGGGAATATTTTGTGGATGATGGTGGGGCGTCGGTCGTGGAAATTCATGGAAATCTATCCCTTTCCCCTCGGGGGGATCATCCGCAAACTGGTCCTTCGTTATTTTTTTCTTGTTCTTCTACGATGCCCCTTAATGTCTCTCTTTTGATTTCGCCACATTCTGCAGCCTCATGGTGCCTACTGCATAGCGTAATTAAATTATCATCATCAAGTCTTCGCTCCCAGGCTTCACTTATTGGTTCGATGTGATGAACTGATATTTCTTTTGTCACATACTGCGGTGGCTTCTGTCTGTTGCACACCTGGCAGCAGTAACTGTCTCGCTCTCTGATCTGCACGCTCTTCTCTTTCCACCTGTTAGTTTTTCGAAATGAATCAATCTTTTTATTCTTTTCCGATACCCAGCTTCTGCGAGTTTTGATTCGCTGCGCTTTCTGGCTGCATATGTATTTGCTATCATGAATCGTCCCACAGTACTGACATGACTTTAGCATTAGTTTCCTCCTTGGTTGCGGGTGACGGAATCGAACCGTCAGTACGAGCTAAGGAGACTCGTGTGTTTCCACTACACTAACCCGCTTCATTACGACATAAGGACCTCCGCTTCTGGTGGAGATCCTTATGTCAGTCCTTGCCTTTAGTCCATATTTAATTTTGTTCTTAATTCTATTATATCGGTTAATAATGTTAATGGGGTTAATCTTTGGGTTCGCTTAGATTTTTTTCAATAATCTGGGTGATGCGTGATCTGGAATAGCCCAGCTGCTCTCCGATCTCTTTGTGTGTTTTCCCTTCCAGCTTCATGCAAAAAATGGCGTGCGCTAATGGATCCTTTATCTGGTCAATCCATTCCTCCACGTCAGCCTTGGTCTTTTGATATTCCGCTTCACGCTTCTTTAGTCTCTGCATCTGCTCCCCATTCTTTTCGCCTTTTTCGATTTCGCCATGAATCCAGCTGAGAGCAATAACAGTATGACGATATCCTCTGATCTTTTTCTCGTCCATATATTCCTCCCATCAAAATGACAGCTGTTCTATCTGCAGCTGTTTTTCTTCCCGATACCATCGTTCCGGTTTTACTTTTTTCCCTCTTGGCCATCGCTTTAACCTCGGATCGTCCGTGGTGCTGATGCATATGTATTCCAGACATTCTACTCCCAGGATAGCATGTTCATATTTTCGCACGCTATCCTCGTCGAGATAGTAGCCTTTTGGCGGCTTTATGTCTTTTCCAACAGATCTGCCAGATACCTTTTCCCGTTTCACCTCCGGCATCGTCACACACATAGCGCAACGATACCTTTTCTTTGTCGGAGAGTCCGGAGCGCGGAACGTCTTCTCCGTTTCCTTTAGGAGATACGCAGCCAGCTTATGATAGTTTCCGGAGCGATCGAGAACAGCAACTTTCACATACCCATGTTTCCATCGATTTTCGATCTTTGAGAGATCTCTGCAATTCAGCACTACATGGTGATGGATTCTTTTGTGCTTATACTCCGTCACTGCAACCCACTTAAAATCTTTTCCTGATTTTCGATGATCTCTTCTCATATCCCCGATGAAATTATCCAGATCCTTTTTAGCCTGATCCTTGCCCGGAGCATCTCCCGCATATGTCAGGACCACATGAAGATCCCCGCCTGAAAAATTATGATTCAGTTTCGCAGTCAAAACCTTCACCGAATTTCTGTAATTTGTTTTCGCAACAGCATCCGGCGTTGGGTTGGATCTCTTTGCCCTTTTTTCTCCTGCAGTTTTCACTCTGGTGGTTGCCCGGTACGATCTCATGATCGTCTTACCTGCCACTATCGTTTCTCGGTAGTACATCCTTGTCCTCGTTTTAATACTCTTAGCTAGATTTAATGCGACCATTCGGTCGCCGGTTTTCCCTTATATATATGTAGAGATTTGAGGCGGCTATATAAACCGCCTCAATATTGATACTGATTATCTTATCTCTAATCCTCTATGCGATCCTCGATTCGCTCTCCCGGATCAAGATATTTTCCCACTTCTTATATGCGTCCAGATAAAACTCTTTTTTATCTCCGTTATAAGTAACTTCGTAGTACATGCCATCTGGAATATCCGTGCTGAGAAGCGCTTTGTTGTTTTGAAGGATCTTGCAGCTCCATACAACAAACACATCACTTGGCCCTAAAAGGATCCCATCTGTACCATCAACATTACTATTGAAATATTCCGTTACGATTGTTTTAGCTCTATTGATGAATTCGTTATTTCCCATATCTTTCTCCTATTCTTCGTAAATAACCTCTAGCCCATATGCCTTCGCAGCATCATGTTCGATCCGGCAGCCTCTGGCATTTTCCCAGCCTTTGCAGAAATACGCCGCGTGACATATACTCATATTCTCAAGTGATTTTGCAAGGAAGCATAAAGGGATCTGAACTACTCCGCGCTTTTCCATATTTTCTCGACTATACCATTCATCCGTAAAAAGTGTATTCACAATTTCATATCCTGCGCTCTCCAGAAAAGATACCGCCTTTTCTCTCGTTGCTATGATTTCCTCATCTGTCTTGCCGCCCATCGGCTGGGATAACATCGCTTTTTTTCATGTTTACCTTCCTTTCATAATTCCATCTACGATCCTGGCCGTCTCTCTTGCGCTGGCGTCTGGTGCCGGCTGAAGTCCAGGATCACCCTTTTTCTTTTTCCGGTACTTGTCGCATCCTTCTATGCTACATCCCCGCCGGCGACCTGTGATTAAAAGATAATCACAGGATCCAACGGATTTTGAATGATAAGCGCAGCTCTTTCTCACGCACTGCCCTTTTAATGTAGGATTCATACCATGCCTCCTATCTGATCAGTGCTTCCATGATCTGCACGAGAGCAGCCTTTGTCTTATCCGGATCCGGAGTCTCCGTCGCGGCCTCCTGGCATTCCTGATAGATCTTCTGGAGCTGATCTACTTTCAGTTTGAACAGCATCAGCGATTCGTTCGAGACGTTATCGATCTTGGCCTCCAGTTCCTTGATCTGCTGAGCCATCGATTCATTATCCCGCCGGGTAGTTTCGATCTGCTTTGCAGCCGCCGTTTCAGCCTCTGCCTTCAATTTGTCCCCTTCCTTTTCCAGAGCCTTCTGGATTTCCTGGTCTCTGGCCTCTTTTTCTGCTTTCAGTTTTTCTTTCAGCTCATTTTCCCGGATCTTAGTTTTCTGAAGCTTTTTCTCCAGCTTAGTGATCTCATCCGGATCCGCAGTCTGGGATTTTAGCGCCGCCAGTTCCCCGGCCAGACGTTCCGCTTCATCATTTTTCTGTTCCATCTGTTCCTGCAGCCCCAGGATTTCCTTTTCCATCTCGATGCTTTGGTATTCCTTTTCCTGTTTCAGTGCCTTGATTTTATCTTCCAGTTCCTTGACTGTCATATCTTGAATATCGTTCTTTTCTGCAAAGGATTCCACATCATTCTCCGGCACCTGCAAAAGCCTCAAAGCCTTGGAAATACTTAAATCCGTACACATGTACGTTTTTGCATATGGACTGTTTTCATCCCCGTATTCTGTAGCGATTTTCATCATCTTTTCAGCTTTTGATTTGCTGTAATTGAGATTCTCACTGCACCAATCCTCCCACTGGCCATGATCTACTTTTCCCTTTGCCTCTTTCAACTTATTCCCAATCTGAATGGCGCCATCCAGTGCTGTCTTCGCCACCTGAGATTCGATATAAAGGATCTCTGATGCGATCACCGGCAATGTCCTCTCCGGAACTACCCTGTAATCTGCTTCCACGATATTACTCATGCTGCTTTCCTCTCTTTCCGTTTTAATCTTCTATTAAACTCTGCTACAACCAGATCTTTAAATGCCTCCACCTCTGGAGTCATAATGCAGTTATGCTCGCCTCTGCACTGGATGAACTTCCCCTCCGGTTTAATCTCCAGAGTATAATATGGCTCGTCCGGCTTTTCTTTTCGGCGAATAAAGAAAATGATCGTTTCCCCTTTCGCGACTCGATCGCCGTATGTACGAACACAGTGGCCAAGTACCGATGATTCGACATTCAAGTCCTCTTGTGATTCAGCGATTTTCAATATAAAGCCATTCCTTTTGAGGTCCATTTTCTGTAATTCCGCCACTTTCTTTATAGCGGCATTTTTCAGTTCGGTTTGCTGGATCTCGACCTGCTCCGACAGCCGTCTATGCACCGTAGCAAAATCCTTTGGGAACAGGATAGATTTTTTTCGTGTGTCCATTCCTAGAAGCCTGCAGTCGTTGATGTAGTCCAGCCAGTCATATTTGTTCACATTCTGATCTCTGGCCCATTCCGCCCATTTCATGACAGATATATACTTTCCAATGTGCCTTGCTTCGTCGCCTTTGAATGCATCCGCAGCTTTGGTTATTGTCTCCCACGAAAATCGTTTCTCTTTCTCTGTCAGGTTCTGAAAAAAACTAAGTTCCTGAAAACTAACATAAAAGCCTCTCATCTTTTTAATATGCCGACGAGGCAATCGCAGTATCTTCTCTAGGCTGCGTCCCCTCCAGTTTATACAGCCTGATCCGATGCTCCCGATTACTTTTTCTACTACGAAGCATTCAAACCCCGCTTTTGCCAGGAGTTCGATGCTCTGATATTTAAGATGCAGGTTGATATATGAAATGAGATCATATGCATCGAATTCATGTCTTTGAAACATATCCGGTTGCCATCCGTATTTCAAACAACTATTCAGGAACGTGCGTTTCAGATTGCCTTTGTATACTTCTGTTCGTTCAAATTTCGGCCGGCTGTACCAATTCATGCCCGATGGCGGATGCGGCAGCTTTACAGTTTTTATCCGCTCCCAGCGGTCCGTCCCCCAGCACCATGACGGTGTATGCTTATAGTAACTCTGCTCATTTTTATTGAACACATACACAGCCGACATCCAGCCACGAAGCTCTGGTTTTCCGACATTCTCAAAAGTAGCCGTTATTTCCGTCAGGGAGCCATATACGGTATTTCCTCTATGGGTCAATACCAGCACCCTGAAGTGCTCTGCGAGCTTTTTCCGTCCAAGGCCTTCTGCTTTATATGTCGCCTTACTTTTGCACTTTGGGCAAATTCCGGTATCGTTGTTTTTCATTGGAAACCGATCGGCTCGGAAGCGATGACCGCACCGGGTGCACACCGCTTCATTTTTCTTTTTGTTATATATGATATAGGTTTTCTCGATCACATCTTTTATGATCCAGTCCATGACCCCTGCCGGAGCTGGCGGCAGGTTAAACGATTTTTCATCCATTTCCTTGTGCTCACCTCCTACAGCCTATAGCAGATCCAGAACATTCATCGTTTCATGCTTTTCTGCCCTGTTGATTCCGTAATATTCTTCGGCCATCCTATAGGCATCTTCATCCGATACTGCTCCGACGCCTCCAACAGCGTTCTTCTTTGCTACATCCCGGATGGAATCACAGGCACCTTTCAGGGAGTTCCCTTCCTGTAAGATCTTATCTGCCACCGCATCGCTGGTGCAGATCTCGGTCAGATGCTCCTCAATCGCCTGGGCGAATGGATTATTCAGCTTCATCATTTCCTTTGTTAGCTTTTCGATTGCTTTGTTTATCATCTTCTTCACTCCTGTCCTTTTCCCAGTTTTATAACAACTTGGATTGCCGTATCTAGCGGCACATAATCCGAACAAATACCAAACAGCTCAAATTCTACTGCGTTATCCTGCAGCGCTTTCACTGCTGCACGCACTTCGCTCTTTTTCTTGCTCAAACCCAACCTTTCAATTCCTGGCTCCGGTATATATTCATTGGATTCCCGTAGTGACGGTAAACCTTTACCGCTCTTGATGCGTTTCATAGTTTTGTCCATATTTTCTTTCCTCCTGGCTCTGTATGAACTTCTCGCACATAGCAGCGGTTTGGATTGCTTCCGCTGCGGTTTTTAGCATACTTTTCCTTATGTGTTTGATATATTCTGTTTGTGTTCTATCTGTTCTTACACACCCCCACATCTGATTTAAACAGATTTCTGCGTCCTCCATTTCCTCCTCGGTTTCTTCGAATGCAGTTTTCACGCTTTCAAGCATTCTCATTCGCCGACTTTCGGCATACTTTCAATCGTGTTAATCACCATTTTCTTATATGCCATGACCGCTTCTTGAACCAATTCTGCGAAGTCGTCCAAGTCAACATTCTCGCCAAGAATTTTTTCTACAGGAAGATCAAGCGTAACGCTGATTTCTGTATTATTAAATTTCTCTAGCAATTTTTTCTCGTCTATCATTTTGTGTTCTCCTCATATCAAACTTAACTGCTCTATCGGCATCCGAATCTGTTGCCGATACTGATCTATTCGGTTCTGCGCTGCCCCGCAGTAATCTGAATCAATCTCAAACCCTACCCAGACATATCCCATTTCCTCACAGGCTATCAGGCTACTTCCAGATCCTACGTGGGTATCCAGAATCATGTCGCCCGGCTTTGCGTAGGTATGCAGTAGCCATTTGTACAGGTTCACCGGCTTCTGGGTCGGATGGATCCGCTTCTCGTTCAGAGTCTTGTTGCCCTGCTGAACGTCACCTTGCATCATTGATTTCCCCTGCATCATGCCGTTCCACATATACCGATAAAGCCGCACGCTGTCATGCAGACTGCAGTATGCGATCTCTGCATCTGAAAAGCTGCTTTCACCATTGCATTTATCCCAAACAATGCGTCCGGGACCGAACCGGAAGTCAAAGTAATTACAGCCCCAAATGATCTGATTTTTCGACACTCTGAAAAGCTCGTCAAAATATTCCTGTCCAGGCACCTCCCACCTCTTGCTTTTCCGGTATAACCTCTTTACACCGATGGGGCTAATCTCCCGTCCGTAATATTCCCGGCGTTCAGGACCCAAAAAATACGGCGGATCCACAATCGCTAAATCAAAACATCCGTCCGGTATGTCCTTTAACCCTTCCATGCAATCCATGTTATAGAGAGTGTTCGGCTTAATCATCACTATACCTCCAAACTCTTTGCGATCTCATGCTAGGCTCATCTGCCTTCAGTATTCTCATCCGATTCTCCTTTCACGATAATATAATTACCCCAGTTGGTTACATTATCCTGGGTGGTTCGTATCACGACCACTCCGCCTTTCCAGATCTCTATCCGGTTCTCCCCGATGCTCCTGACCTCGGCAGCAGGTTCACTATCAGCTGACGTGATCCCTATTCCGATCCCGGCCCAGAGCGACGTCAGGATCATAACAGCAATTAGCAACGCTTTTATGGTTTTCATTTTGCAGCTCCTTTCAACTCCCTAAGCTTCGCTCTAAGTCTTACTATTTCATATGTCGCATTATCTCCTGCTCTCGGTCGGTTTGCTCTGTAGCAGGCTCTGGCATATTTTTCTTTCCTCTGGATTTCTTCTTCCAGGATCTGCGCTCGGCTCTTGGTCTGTCTCCTGATCCTTGGCGGCTCTTCTTTCTTTTCAGCCATCTGGTTTTTCCTGCGGTTTTCCTCGATCCGCTCTTGAAGCGCCAGATATTCCGGATCTTCTAAAAGGCATTTGGCATGCTTGCATTCCTGATCAGTGTCCCGGCCAAAGCACAAGCAGTCTTTCCTCGGACAGTATAAAAAGGAGCCATATTCCCTGAATCTGCTTTTTCTTAGTTCTTCGTTCATATTTCTCCTTTCTACTCATCATGTGATATAATCAATCCATGGAGGTGTAATCTTATGAAACAATTTGAAACCGATTTAAAAATAATTCAGTCTGAATGTTCTTCCAAAGACTTTCTCCTGGATTCTGCACTTTCTATCCCGCTACCGCGGCTTCGATTTTTGAAATCCATGGGTCTGATTGAAATTAAGCCGTTTGCCGATAACCATCTGCGGATCATTTTGACAGATGCCGGAACTGTTTATTTTTTTACAAAATCCCAGCGTCGTAGACAGACGATCACGCAATGGTCTATCAACCTGCTTGTTGCTGTTCTCTCCGCTATGTTTGGATCAGGCTTTACCCTCATCCTTCAGTGGATTATTACAAAGTAAGCTGTTGCTATCGCTCCGATCCAGAACCAGAGCATTACCCATATCGTTTTAAACATTTGCCTCTTCCTCCATGCTTCTTATGTTTCGGATCAGGTCCCCTTCTATGAAATTTCTCTGCTCGAAGTATTTGCAGGTATCCCATGGCTCGCGATATTTCGTTCTCGGATAATCGCAATGTCCAATATTCACTGGAGCTAACCCGCCATCGAAATATTCTCCCCTCACATAATGCTGGTGAAAATGCATGCAGTTTGTGCATCTTTCTTCTGTTTCGCTGATTTTGTACATCATCTTTATTACCTCCCATTTTGTCAGCATACATATTGTATGTATTTTCTTTGCTTACAATATAGTACTATTTGTATGTAATGTCAATCACTTTTTTACATACGAATTGGAGGTACTTATGTTTGGAAAAAGACTTCGTGCTGCTCGCATGTATCGTAAATTTACACAGCAGCACATGGCAGATATCATTGGCTCATCGCTAAACTCATACCAGAAATATGAACAATCTGATCGGTATCCTTCTTTTGAAATGCTCGTCCGCCTTGCAGATACTCTTGATGTTCCTACCGACTGGCTTCTGGGTCGGGACGAGTATCTAGCATCTCTCGGAGTTTCCGTTGATGTACCCCGGTGATATCTTCCAAGGTATCCCAGATGTAAAAGTCTCCGGTTCGGGTTCCTTGTTCGATCTTCTGATAATAAACCAGGCTTATCCCCAGCCTGTCGGCCATCTGCTGCTGCGTAAGCCCTGCATCCTGCCGGGCTTTTTTTAATACCTTTCTCATGTTTTACTCCTTTTGCGAATTTAAGTTTGCGGCATCGGCTACAGGTAGTTGCGGCCGATCATTGCCATCCATGCCGTTCGTGCTTTTTCCGGTGTTTCTCCGGATGCAATCAGCTCTTCCTCGTAAATGGTCTGAAAATACATTCGCCATTTGCGATTCTCTGTCTTCGCCCAGTCATCTGCATTTGCGTGAAGACGCGCGTGCAGCTCCGGGCAAAGATCTACTTGAAAGCCCATTTCTATGCTGGTCTGGCGGTTTGGACCTCCGAATATTTCGTGACGCTCCGCTCCCGGCTGACCTGTGTACCAACATATCCGCTGAGGCTTTTCTTTAAATCCATTATGTAATAACTTCTTTTTCTTACTTTTAGGCTTGGGGAAAGCACAATTTTCATAATAGCTTTCCAGGCCTTTACGTGATTTACTTTCCTTATTCACTTTTAACCTCCCTTTATCTATTTGCTTTTTAACTGCTATCCCCTTATACTGATAGTTAAGTCTATTTTTCATTTATGAAAGGAGCCTCTTATGAGTATTGATGTAGTCGTTAATATCGTGTTATGTATTTTGTCATTTCTCCTTGCAGCTATTTCGGTTATCGCTGTGTGTTTGACATTACGACAAAATCGCCGTATGATCGAATCCTCAACAAGACCTTATATGGCAGTTTATCTGGATAACAGAAGAAACCTTGCTACTTTAGTTGTAAAAAACTACGGTGCTTCTTCTGCTACGATCACAGAATTTGATGCATCTGTTGACTTTTCTAAGTTGACCTCCGGAACCGGCATATCTCCCTTTAAAAGTTTGATAGGTTATACTTTCCCGCCAGGTCATGCTCTTACCACAGTTTTTGAATATAATGCAGTGAAAGAACATTCCTCGGAATTTGATGTGCGAATATCTTATACAAGTTCTATAGCTACATATAGCGAAAGCATCCATATAAACATTGCAGCTCTCCAGGAATTGTTCTCAGCACAACCTCAAATTCCAAAGGGAAAAGAACTTCTCCAAATTGCCAGAGAGCTAAATTCCATAGACGATAAACTTATGCAAATCAAATAGCCCTAACCTTTAACCATATCGCTATAATTGCCACTACGCACCATAACGCAAATATGACCATCCACACAGCAAGCAGAATATTCGTTGAGGTCGCCTTCCTCTCTGGAGGGCGATTCTTTTTTGATTCTTTACTGGATTTCTCCACTCTGCTCATATTTATAGCTCCTTGTCATTTTTATTTTTTCACCGCCGCGGATCGTGATCTGAGTTCCGTATGCTTTCATCGTCATCTGCCGGATCTCTCCGTCAACAACAGCTTCTCCGATTTTATTCAGCACTTCCCGGAGCTCATCCGGAAGCGGCATGAAATTCAATTCTGTGCACTCTGGGCCTGTCAATTCATCGATCTGTCCCTGCAGCTCCGCTTTTTTTCTTTTAATCTCATCCTCGCGCTTTGCCCCCCCACAGTAACAATCCGCCGAAATGATCTCATTCGCTTCTTCTTGATCTTCTGCGATGACAGCGTTTTCCTGACCGCAGAATCGGCACTTTCCGACAAAACTTTGCATATTTTCCATACCTCTCTTTCAACATTTCTATAATAAAATCATCTGGCGGTCTGAGCTGGCCAGCGAGCGATCTGGTGATCCTATCGTTTCTTCGATTCTCCCGCTGCTGCAGGAATCGTTCTTCTTCAATCCAGGGATCCATTAGATTCCACCTACCCGTCCATTAGCTCCGCATCCATAAATCTCCCGAAATACTTCTAACCCGATCGTGCCAAGGCTATCTGCAGTGATATTGATATATGACTCTCCTCCGCCTACATAGCAAATTCGCATTCTTTCCTGCAGCTGTGCAGTCTCATGTATGATATTACAGACGCCAGATCTACGATCTGCGATAATAAGCGCTTTCAACGCATCAATATATTTTTCTTTTGAGATATTTTCTTCCACGTGATCTGCTCCTTTCATCTATCGGCAATATGAATGCCAGCAAGATCGGCAGTGCCCACTCTGGGCCTACTGCAAATTCATCCCGCTGCAGGTACGCTGCAATTACGATCATGATCCCGAATATCACGATTGTAAGTACTGCTGTCTTTGGTCTCATGTTTTTCCCTCCTTGATATGACATCTAAGCATGCCCGTGTAAATCTTTCCTCGAATCCCTCTGTGAACTCGACTTCTACTTTAATTTCCTGTTGTTTAGCCATACGCTCCTCCAATCTACTGCGTACAGATTCTGACTTCCTGTACTTCCCAGTCATCAGCCATAAGATCTTCAGCATATGGATTCCAGTGCGGTGCCTGCTCCATGCCGGGTGCATCTGCAATGCAGCACAGATCTGTGTTAGTTGGCAAGATCCTGAAATTCCCTTTCCACTTTTTTCTGGCGATATACCCCTGCTTTCCTTTAGCGTTCGCCATCCGGGCTTTCCTAACAGCTTTCTGGATGTTCATCTGCTCCTCCTTTATAGGCTTCCGGTTTATCGTCCGGCATCCAGGCCAGAACTTCATCGTCCATTTCCCACTCTATGCTAAAATATCCCTTCATCACCTTCCGCCCTCGACGGCCATGCCTTACGGTTACCCAGTAAGTTCCTTCATGCGCCGGAGTGAGCTGATCTGCCGGGAGCCATCTTTCCGCTCTCCGTAGCTCGACGCATTTTTCCAAAGTCTCTTTCAGTTCTATTGCAACATCCAGCGCATGCTCCAGATCCGAAGTATCTACTGCGACCTTCACCTCATACACTGGCCGTTCCTCTTTACCGATCAAATTTTCCATTGTCCTCTCCTTTCTGCATCTCAATTCGATACTCCCTGAGCTAGATCTGGAATCAACTAAACCACATACCAATTAAAAACAATGTTGCTATGGACACAGCCCACACTGGATAAAACCTGTTGCTGGGCTGTATTTTCTTCATTGCTATAATTCCAGCTATCGCTACTGCCCACACAATCACAATTAGTGTGATTTTAAAAATCATTTTCATTTACCTCTCCGCTTCACCTACTCCAAAAAGCTTATTCGGAGTAACTCCTAACGCACGGGCGATGTTAGCCACATCTACATCTGTGATGATTTTGCGATCATTCATCATGTTGCTGAAGACTTTGCCATCGTATCCCGCCTTATTTGCGATTGCTCCTTGGCTCAAGCATCTTTCTTTAAGGATCGTTTTTACATTTTGGGCCACAATTGACTTATACATTTTCTCACCTCCTGTTCAAGCTTCATATACTTTACATGCATTATATTATACTTTTCTTTTACTTTCAATACTTTTTCTCAATTTTCTTGTACTTTTTCTTGACAGGTATAGTGTTTAGCCTTAATATCAACTTAGGAGGTTTATTTATGGGAATTGGAAAACGGATAAAAGAAGCGCGAAACGCATTAGGATTAACGCAGGATGAATTGGCTACCGCTTTAGGTGTTACAAAAGGTGCTGTTGCAAATTATGAAAACGAAACGAGCCATCCAAAAGAGCCAATCATGTATAAAATGTTTGATGCCCTTAAAGTAGATGCAAATTTTCTTTTTCAGGATGAAATGAATTGTACGCCTTATCTTAATGAGGCAACTCCGGAAGAATTTAATTGCATAATAAAAAAATATCGTGCATTGGATCGATATGGAAAAGAGCTTATGGATGTACTTTTGCAGAAAGAATACGAGCGCTGCACTGCCTCACAAGATCCATCAGATAAAAACGCTGAGGAATTTTTGCACAGCCTTAGAATCGACGAAAATAAAAAACTACTCTAGGCTTCATTTTTGAAAGGATTGATTTCCTATGATGATCGGTAAAAAAATCAAAGCATTAAGGAAACATAAAGGGATTTCTGCCGAAGTTTTGGCATCAACGATAGGGGTTTCTCCATCTACTATATATAGATACGAAAATAGTGAGATCTCTAACATAGGCATTGATAAGCTTACATCAATTTGCGCTGTACTTGATGTTCCTGTTTACTATTTGCTCGATCAACGTAAGTCCGCTTCACCATCTTCAAAACAAGGAACGGGAAGGAACGAAAAGATGACAATAAGCAAAAAACGTTTTAGCATTACAGTTGATGATGAACTGTATAAAAAGATTGGGGATTTTCGTTTTGAAAGAAGGATTAAAAATCAATCAAAAGCAGTAAATGAACTTATGCTTTTAGGTCTGGCTGCTCTTGTCGGAAGCGAAATTAAGCTTGGGCCAGATCTTTCTGGACCGGATAAGCTTCTTTTGAATCACTACCATGCATTGGATCGGCACGGAAAAGAACTCGTGGATATAATTTTGCAGAAAGAATATGAGCGCTGCGCCGCCTCGCAGGATCCATCGGATAAAAATGCCGAGGATTTTCTGCGAAGCCTTAACGCCACCGAGGATAAAAAAGCGCTCTAAGCTTTATTTGATGTAGATGACACCTCCTGCAGCTGCAGGGTTTGTTGAGAGGTATAACGTATGTAGCACAGTATCGAATATTCCATATATCTTCGGATCTGGGATGTAGATATATAACTTAATCATGTTTCCCCCTATCCGGTGGGGCGCACTGTTAGTTTAGCACTTACACAGTGTCGGATTATGTTGGAATGTAAGGAGGACTGTCAGATGAACGCATTTTATTTTAATTCAAGGAGTAAACCCGGCTGCAAAACACAGGAGCAAATGTGTTATAACTATGCTCAGGGGCGTTTCTCTGACGGAGATATTTTTCTAAAATACAAAGATGGTGATACTGAAGATCGACCAGCATTTGATTGTCTGGTAGAACATATCCGAAATGGTTTGATCTCGACCATAATTATTTATCATTCAGATTGCCTCGGAGGTGATCTTTTAGAGAAAGCACGGTTCGTTGATATGCTACGGAAGCAACAAGTCAATTTTGTTTCGGTAGCAGAACATATATATTTTTAAGAAAGAGAGGAAGGAGTTATGAAGAAATTATTAGTAGTTATGTTATCGCTGATTCTTTGTATCGGATTATGTGCCTGCGGCGAAAGTGAGAAGAAAGAAGATCCGCTTACCTCAGATCAGATTGTCCAGAAGATGAAAGATGATTACTCAATTCCAATTACACAGGAGCTTACGTATACAGAAGAAACCGATGTGAATGAGCTTCTCGGTCGTCCTAATCAGTACACGAGCAAAACCAATTGGAATGATGAGAGAGACACTGATACTGTTCAAATGTGTATCGATTACCCTGACGATGATTATAGAGATTGTACTGTGGAAGTGTTTGAAAATGAATCAGATGCGAAAGAACGTGAAGATTATTTGAAAGATACATGGGAGATAGGTGGTATGCTAAAACAGGATCAGTACATGTACCGTGCTGGAACGGCTTTACTCCGTGTTTCTTACGCCATCACACCAGATCAGGCGAAGGAATATGAGAAAGCTTTTAACGAGATTATGGGCGTTGAAAAATAAAAAAAATATAAAACAAAACCCTCTGTTGGCGCAGAGGGTGATGCTCAGGTCGCGATGACGCAAACCTAAATTCGCAACTTTATTGTATCATCACGACCTCAAAAAATCAAGTTTTGGGGTATTTTTATGCCTAAAAAACGGGAGGATACAATGAGAATAGCAATCTACGCACGCAAATCTGTATTTGCAGAAAACAGCGACAGCGTAAAGAATCAGGAAAGAATGGCTCGTGAGTACGCTGCACTTCACTTTGAAGGTGATCATACATTTTTACTGTACATGGATGAAGACTACACTGGTGCTAATACCAACCGCCCTGGGTTAAAGGATTTTATGAGAGATGTAAAGGCTGGTATTATTGATTTTCTGATCGTTTATCAGCTGGACAGGCTCTCACGTAACGTACGAGATTTCTCGAATATTTATGCGTTCATGGAGGATCACTCTGTTGGATTTGTTTCCGTAAAAGAAAATATCGATACCAGCACACCATTAGGTAAAGCTATGATGTATGTGTCCGTTGTCTTTGCACAAATGGAGCGAGAAACCATTTCCAACCGCGTAGCCGATAATATGATGGGGCTTGCTGCAGCTGGCTGGTGGTTTGGCGGCTCTGCGCCTCGGGGATACCGACGTATAAAAGTCACTGAGTTCGGAAAGATTCATACAACGCTCGAATTGATTCCAGAGGAAGCTAATGAAATACGCCACCTTTATGATAAGTTTCTGGAGCTTAATGCGTCAGTACAATCATTTGAAACCTACTGTAAACACAATGGCATCAAAGCGCGGCGCGGCGGATACTTTTCAGCAACGCAGATTTACACCATCCTTTCTTCCCCGTTCTATACGTTTGCCACTCCGGAGGTTTGGGACTATTACAAAAGTCGTGGATGCATCATGACAGATAAGAGGGAACGATGGGACGGAAAGACTGGCATCGTGATTTATGGCCGGACTACCGAACGAAAAGGAAAGCATTCAAAGCAGCCACCGAATAAGTGGAGAGTGTCCGTTGGTAGACATATTCCTTTTATTCCGGCCGAGATCTGGCTGGCTACTCAATCGCAATTCACACACAATAGCTTCTCTAAGAAGATGGTTCACCCTACCACTTTGCTTAAAGGTACCATTCGCTGCAAGTGCGGGTGTCTTATGGGATTGGCCAGAAGACACCGAAAGGATGGACTATCTACCTGGTACATCTGTCCAAAAGCTGATCGGCAAGGTAAAACGGTCTGTAATACCAGTCAAATCAAGGCAGAAATTATTGACGAAAAAGCACTAAGCGTTTTTCGTCAAATCGAACACGATCCAAAACAGATCAAAAAATATTTTAGCGAGCTTGCTGCCCCAGAAGATAAGTCTGCGCAGTTGGCAAAACTTACACGGGAAATTTCTCATACAGAAGAACGGATTAAAAATCTTTCTGAAATCTTGTCTAACAATAACGAATCGCGTGCTGCTAAATATATGATCTCTGAAATAGAAGCTCTGGATGCTGATTTGGCGGATAAAAATAAACAAATGGCATCTCTACAGGCACAGAGTATTTTGCAAGTCGATATCGAACGTCAGGCACGAGAAAAGCAGAAAGAAATAACCAGGCTTATCAGGAACTTTGAAGAACTTACGATTGATGAGAAAAATGAAATTGCACATAAAGTATTGAAAGAATGTGTATGGAACGGTGAAACACTTTTTTTGCGCCTTTAATGTCCCGTAATCATTGTGCGCCCATCCGGTCGCACGATGATTACGGGAAAAATATCTACATTTATATATAAAAGAAAAAGATATCACTTGACATAGGTATATACCTATAGTATAATAAAACCATAGAAAGGAGGTAATAAGATGTGGATAACATAAAAGATGCTTTAGAAATAACAAAAGACCTGTTAGAAATCTTAATCTTAGGACTCACAGCTCGCCAGCTTACAAAGTCTAAAAAGAAAAAGAAAAAATAACAGGTCTAAGGGCGGAAACCCCGCCCTTCCCCTTTCGGGGTTTTCATTATACCACATCTAAGATAATATGAACAGAAAAGCAATAAACATTCTTTTAGCTGCGCTGGCTATTCTTAACATTATGGATGGAGATTACGGATGGCTTGATATTCCAAAATTTATTCTTATCATCCTCTGTGCAGTATTGAACAACAGGAGGGAATCATGACCACAAAATACAAAGCTCAGAAGAAATATGATCAGGCTAACACCATTGGAGTTTATTTGAAGCTAAACCGTGCTACCGATGCTGATATTATAGAATTTTTAAATGCAGCAAACAGCAAACAGGGCGTTATAAAATCACTGATCCGAAAAGAAATCCAGGCGCAGGATGAAAAAAAGATCGGCGACTGACCGATCTTTTTTATTGGAATTATTTACTTGTTAGATATTCTTCAAGCTCTTTCCTGCCTGCCGCGATTTCTCCAGTATTGTTACCTGTCTCCGCATGTTTCAACAAAAGAAAAAGCGATCGCATTACAATCCGATTATCTTCCTTTATCCCTTCGAGCATCTTATCATGCTTATCTAGGCGGTTTAAATCATTCTTGAAATATTCGTCATGTTTTTCGGACTCTTTTTCGTTTTTTTCAATTTTGCGATTCATCTCTTCGAGTGGGTGTCTGATTATGTTCGCAATCTTTTTCAGATACATTGCTGCGCCGCCAACTGCCACGACGGCGGTACATACAGCAATAATTTTTGTCATCGTTTCCATGTCAGCCTCCTACGAAATATATACTGCACCGCCTGATCTGATACAGATCCAGCCCGAAGGAATCTTCATCCAGTTTCCTGTGATTTGCAGGCAGGTTACTCGCGTTCCCGAATTCAGCACGGCGTTTGTCTGCTTCTGGGAGTACGCTCTGGCCATAGCCGTCAGCTCGGATCTTTTTTTCCAGCGGTAGCCGGTACCAGGACCCGTACGCACCTTCATGTTTGCCCGCAGAGTGTAAGTACCACCTACTTTGATGCTGCCAGATGACGTTGAATAGCTGCTACCTGTTGATATCGGCAAGTAAATGAATCCCAGGAAGGTGTATCCTTTCAGGTATCCAGACTTTGGGATTGTACTTGTCCAGAACCGTTTCTTGCCGGTATAGCCGGACTGTGAAACAGTAAAGGATCCGTTAGGGTGGATCTGCTCCACTACGGCCACATGACCTGCTCCATCTTTGCTGTTACCGACTTTACCTTTTGCCCAGACAACGATCGCGCCGAGCTTCGGTGTTTTCCCCCGGGAGTAACCGTCCTTATACGCGTACCAGGTTTCTGCATTAGCGCGCGATAACTTCGGCGCTTTGCCCAGCATCTCATATGCACGACCCCATGCGTATCCAACGCAGTTAGGCAAAACAGACTTTCCACTCACTCTGATGCAGCTGTTAAGTCCGCCGCCGGATGTATGTATCCAATATTTATTGCTCGCCGCCGGAGCATTAAGTCTTGGCGAAAAACTCCTTACATTACCTCCTCGTCTGGATAGACATCTGTTTCTTTTCTCGGCTTATTGTATGCCATAGCTAAATCGGTATCTTTCATTCCTGCTGTAGTTGGATCCGCAACAACGCCGAGGATTGCCAGGAAATTGATCAACAGTCCTAAGAACTGTTCTACATCTCCTTCATTGATCTTCGGTACAATATCAAAGATTCCAAGTACCTGATAAATAAACGGAACT
>ENA-ORNP01000893-ORNP01000893.1-human-gut-metagenome-genome-assembly--contig:-NODE-893-length-33256-cov-12.013042_pt1 | contig 33256 bp, 24 predicted proteins | sample MGYA00242119_ERZ509030 | MGnify/ENA primary metagenome ERZ509030 (study PRJEB26280, sample SAMEA2338708) | human gut metagenome | biome: human gut; feature: human-associated habitat; material: faeces... | reverse complement strand
CTGCTTTTCATGAAGTTGGACTCACTACTTTAGGGTTTAGCGGACAGTAATAAAACAGAATCTTTATAAACATCAAAATGCCCGGATTTATTCCGGGCATTTTGTTTTTTGTCAACATGGGGATATAAAAAGCGGAGACCGTGGAGCCTCCGCTTTTTGTGATATAGGGTGTTGATTATTTGGGCAGGTTGCCGATTTCGGGATCTACGCCCCACTGCTGCTGGGCAAGGCGGCGATAGTTGTTGTAACGCCACTGTGCATTGGCTTTGGCAGCAGCAAACAGTTCGGATGCTTCGTTGGGGTACTGCTTGAGTACGGAAGCGTAGCGAACTTCGCCTTTGAGGAAGTCCTCAAATTTGTCCCAATCGGGTTCTTTGCTGTCAAGGGTGAAGGGGTTCTTGCCTTCAGCTTCCAGTGCGGGGTTGTAACGCCACAGATGCCAGTAACCGCACTTCACAGCGTTCTCCTCCTCGTGCTGGGATTTACCCATGCCGGCTTTGATGCCGTGGTTGATACAGGGAGCGTAAGCTATGATGATAGACGGGCCGTCATAAGCTTCTGCTTCGCGGATAGCTTTGAGGGTCTGAGCCTGGTCTGCGCCCATAGCCACCTGTGCTGCATAAACGTAGCCATAGGTGCTGGCGATAAGGCCGAGGTCTTTTTTGCGGATACGTTTGCCGGAAGCGGCAAATTTGGCGATAGCACCGAGAGGAGTAGCCTTGGATGCCTGACCGCCGGTGTTGGAGTAAACCTCAGTGTCAAGAACAAGGAGGTTGACATTCTTGCCGGAAGCAAGCACGTGGTCAAGACCGCCGAAGCCTATGTCATAGCTTGCGCCGTCACCACCGATAATCCACTGTGAGCGTTTCACAATGTAGTGCTTCATGTCAAGGATGGTCTTGCAAGTGTTGCAGTTGCAGGCTTCGCAGAGAGGTACGATGGTGTCAGCGATTTCGCGAGTGATTACGGCATCTTCCTTGTTGTCAAGCCACTTCTGGGCCAGTTCGTGGATTTCGTTGCTGCAATCGGGGCAGGTGGTAGCGGCTTTCATGGCCTCTTCGAGACGTGCACGGAGTTTTTCATTGGCTATGAACATACCGAGACCAAATTCGCAGAAGTCCTCAAACAGTGAGTTGCCCCAAGCGGGACCATGACCCTTGGCGTTGGTAGTGTAGGGGGTAGAGGGAACGGAACCGGAGTAGATTGATGAGCAACCGGTAGCGTTGGCTACTATCTCGTGGTCGCCATAGAGCTGGCTGATGAGTTTCACATAAGGAGTTTCACCGCAACCTGAGCAAGCGCCGGAGAATTCAAAGAGAGGAGTTGCAAACTGGCTGTTCTTCACGTTGGCTTTCACATCTACGAGATGCTGTTTTGAAGCCACGTTTGCCACGCAGTAATCCCATTCTTTCTGTGCGTCGAGCTGTGTTTCAAGAGGCTTCATAACGAGAGCCTTTTCAATTTCGCCGGTTTCTTTGTTCTTCTTGCCGGGGCATACATCTACGCAGTTGCCGCAACCGAGACAGTCAAGCACATCTATGCTCTGGATAAAGCGCATGCCGGTGAATGTTTTGCCGATAGCGGGCAGAGTGTCGTTTTCGCCGAAAGGAGCCTTGCTCATTTCGTTGGCGTCAAGCACGAACGGGCGGATTGCAGCGTGAGGACATACATATGCACACTTGTTGCACTGGATACAGTTCTGTTCATTCCATTCGGGAACAAAGGCTGCCACACCGCGTTTTTCGTAAGCGGCAGTGCCCTGTGCCCATGTGCCGTCTTCTATGCCCTTGAAAGCGGAAACCTTGAGGAGGTCGCCGTTCTGAGCGTTGATGGGACGAACCACTTCGTTGATGAACGCGGGGTCGTTGTTGGTTGCAGGCTCATCGGCGGGAAGATTGCTCCATGCCTTGTCAACGGTGAGCTGCTTGTATTCACCGCCACGGTCAACGGCTGCATAGTTCTTGTTAACCACATCTTCACCTTTCTTGCCGTAGCTCTTGACGATGAATTTCTTCATCTGCTCTACTGCAAGGTCAACAGGGATTACCTCGGTGATGCGGAAGAATGCGCTCTGGAGAATGGTGTTGGTGCGGTTTCCGAGACCGATTTCCTGTGCTATCTTGGTAGCGTTGATGTAGTAAACTGTGATGTTGTGGTCAGCAAAATACTTTTTGACATTGTTGGGCAGGTTCTTGACCAATTCCTCGCCGTCCCAAATGGTGTTGAGCAGGAATGTGCCGCCATCGCGCAGGCCGCGTGTCACATCATACATGTGCAGGTAAGCCTGAACATGGCATGCCACGAAGTTAGGAGTGGTTACCAGATATGTGGAGCGGATGGGGTCGTCACCGAAGCGCAGGTGTGAGCAGGTGAAGCCGCCTGATTTCTTGGAGTCGTAAGCGAAGTATGCCTGACAATATTTGGAGGTGTTGTCACCGATAATCTTCACGGAGTTCTTGTTGGCACCTACAGTACCGTCAGCTCCGAGTCCGTAGAATTTGGCCTCAAAAGTATTCTCGCCGCTGAGCGCAATTTCTTCCATGGGGGGGAGTGATGTGAATGTCACATCGTCCACGATACCGATGGTGAAATGATTTTTGGGCTCGGGAAGAGCAAGGTTATCGTAAACGGAAATGATCTGGGCGGGAGTGGTGTCTTTGGATGCAAGACCGTAGCGGCCGGCTACAATCTGGGGTGCATCGGCTACGCCGGTGAAGCATTCTGCCACATCCAGATACAAGGGGTCGCCGGTGGCTCCGGGCTCCTTGGTGCGGTCAAGCACGGCTATGCGCTTTGCTGTTTTGGGCACGGCTGCAAGGAAATGCTTGGCTGAGAACGGACGATAAAGGTGTACGGCAACGAGACCTACCTTTTCACCTTTGGCTGTGAGGTGGTCAATGGCTTCCTGAGCGGCCTGGGTTACTGAACCCATGGCGATGATAACACGCTCGGCATCGGGTGCGCCATAATAGTTGAACAGGTGATATTCACGGCCGGTGATTTTGGAAATATGGCCCATGTAATCCTCAACTATTTCGGGCACTGCCTCATAGTATTTATTGCTTGCCTCACGGTGCTGGAAGAATACGTCACCGTTTTCAGCCATACCGCGGGCCACGGGAGCATCAGGGTTGAGGGCGCGTTCGCGGAACTCGGCAAGAGCTTTGCGGTCCAACAGCGGCTCAAGGTCTTCCTGATCCACTACTTCAATCTTCTGAATTTCGTGAGAGGTACGGAAGCCGTCAAAGAAATTCACAAAAGGCACGCGGCTCTTGATGGTGCTGAGGTGGGCAACACCGGCCAGATCCATAACTTCCTGCACGGAACCTTCGGCCAGCATTGCAAATCCTGTCTGGCGCACTGACATAACGTCCTGATGGTCGCCGAAAATAGAGAGTGCGTGAGAAGCAATGGTGCGGGCTGATACATGGAATACGCAGGGGAGCAGTTCACCGGCAATCTTGTACATGTTGGGGATCATCAGCAGAAGACCCTGCGATGCAGTGTAGGTGGTGGTGAGGGCACCGGCCTGCAACGAACCGTGAACGGCACCGGCGGCACCGCCCTCGCTCTGCATTTCCTGAACAAGAACTGTTTCACCGAAGATGTTTTTACGACCGGCTGCAGCCCATTCGTCAACATACTCCGCCATGGTGGACGAAGGTGTGATAGGGTAAATAGCGGCTACCTCGGAGAACATATACGAGATATGGGCAGCTGCCTGATTACCGTCACAAGTCAAGAATTTCTTTTCTTTGCTCATAGTGTTTATGTAATCTATTTTTAGAGTTAGTTTCCTTATTATTACCATGCTACGCGAGCATACGCGGCATGGATGAATCGCAGTGGCGAAATTACAAAATTCCCCTCAAATACCCAAACTATTTAACCATTCATTTCACCTTAGAGCTATGGTGGTGAATTGCATGGAAAGGAGGTTGAATCGGAGCAGACGGTCGGTAAGCAGGGTGCCGGTTGCGCTCAGGTATTTGATGGCTTCTGTGGCCTGAAGTGTGCCCAGAACGCCGGGCACCACTCCGAGCGGTCCCACGGGAGTGTTCTCGGTTTCTGCCACAGGCCCGTCAGGGAACAGTGTCCTGAGATCGGCTGTGCCGGGAAGTACGGTCATGGTATGTCCCTCATATTGAAATATCGCTCCGTGGTTGTAGGGTTTGCCGAGAGCCACACATGTGTCATTGACAAGGAATTTTATGTCAGGACTGTCCGTGGCATCTATGACAAAATCATAGGAATTTATGAGGCTTGCGATATTTTCTTGGTTCACGAATGTGTCGTGTGTCACTACGGTTATGTCGGGGTTGAGTGCCGAGATGCGTTGTGCCGCCGATGCCACCTTGCTTGTGCCCACACTGTTTGTTGAGTGGATGATTTGACGCTGGAGGTTGGTGGTGTCCACAGTGTCTCCGTCGGCCACACCGATGCGTCCTACTCCTGCGGCGGCAAGGTATAGCAACACCGGACTGCCGAGACCACCGGCCCCTATCACGAGTACCGATCCGTTTTTTAGTCTCTTTTGTGCTTCCTCGCCAAATCCGGGAAGCGACAGATGGCGTGCGTAACGCACTTTTTCTTCGTCTGTAAGCATCAGCTCAGCATTGAGGCCACACGTTGGAGCGCGGCTATGAATTTGTCACATTCCTCGCGCGTGTTGTAGGCGGCCATGGATGCTCTTACGGTGCCTTCCACCCCCAGCACATGCATGAGAGGCTGGGCGCAGTGGTGGCCGGTGCGCACGGCTATGCCAAGCTTGTCAAGGAGCAAGCCTATGTCGTAGTGGTGCTCGTTGCCGATGAGAAATGAAATGACGGCACTTTTGTGGGGTGCGGTGCCGAATATCCTCATGCCCGGAATTCGGAGCATACGCTCGGTGGTGTATTGGAGCAGGTCGTGCTCATGGGCGGCTATACGCTCTATGCCCAGTGATTCCATGTAGTTAATGGCAGTGGCAAATGCGGCTATGTCAACGTAGTCCGGGGTGCCTGCCTCAAATTTGAACGGAAGTTCGGCAAATGTGGTGTGCTCGAATGTTACATGCCCTATCATTTCGCCGCCGCCCTGATACGGAGACATTTTCTCAAGCAGTTCCTTGCGGCCGTACAGCACGCCTACTCCGCATGGTCCGTACATTTTGTGCGAGGAAAACACATAGAAGTCGGCATCAAGATCGGTTACGTTCACTTTCAGGTGCGATATGGCCTGTGCTCCGTCAATCATTGCCACAGCACCGTGACTGTGGGCGGTGGCGATAATCTCTTTGACGGGGTTTATTGTGCCGAGCACATTTGACACGTGACACACCGACACTACTTTGGTGCGGGGAGTGAACAAGCTTTTGTAAGCTTCCAAATCAAGTTCACCGTCGGGGGTGACGGGCACTACCTTTATCACAATCCCTTTGCGGGTGCGCAGCAGTTGCCATGGCACGATGTTGGCATGATGCTCCATTTGGGTAAGGATGACCTCGTCGCCCTCCTTGAGTAGCTCGCCGTAGCTGTAGGCCACAAGGTTTATGGCCTCGGTGGTGCCGCGTGTGAATATGATCTGTTCGGTGCCGGATGCCCCGATGAAATCGGCCACTTTTTTTCGTGCCTGCTCCTGCAGTCCTGTGGCTTCCATTGACATGGTGTGTACTCCACGGTGCACATTGGCCTTGTGCATGAAATACATATCCCTGATGGTGTCCACTACCTGTCGGGGAGTTTGAGAGGAAGCGGCGTTGTCAAGATACACCAGCTCCTTGCCATGAATCTTGCGCTCAAGACTCGGAAAGTCGGCTCTGCAGTCAGTTATCGGTGTCATTGCTTTTTAGTGTTGTTGTCGTGGCAGGACGCGCCGCATGTGCCACATTGACGCAATCCGCCCTGAAAACGCTTGTCAACAAGATATTGGAGCCGTTCACGCAGACCGGGTATGCGCACAGTGTCTATGACATCGGTCATGAATGCCTGCATGAGCATGACGCGGGCTTCGTGCTCCGGAATGCCTCGCGAACGCATATAGAACAGGGCTTCGCTGTCAAGTTGGCCTGTGGTGGCCCCATGGCTGCATTTGACATCATCGTTGTAGATTTCAAGCTGCGGCTTGGTGTGCATCTTGGCGCTCGTTGAGGCAAGTATGTTGCGGTTGCTCTGGTATGCTTCGGTAAACTGTGCTCCGGGGGTGACAAGGATACCGCCCTCAAATGCTCCCGAGGCTTCGTCATCTATCACATACTTGAACAGCTGGGTGCTGTGACCCGAATTGCCTATGTGTGTTACCTGAGAATTGTTGTCAACATGCTGCTTGTCCGATGCTATGGCCATGCCTGCGAGTGTGGTTTCGGTATGTGAGCCGGGCAGCATTATGTTGTAGTCGTTGCGCGTGGTGCCGCATTCCAGCGTCATGCCGTTGACAAGCAGATTGCTTCCGTCGGATTGTGAGGCAAAGAGCATTGAATGACGCCGTGTGGAAAGCGATGAATCCTCTATGTCATAGAGGTCGAATGTGGAGTTGCGTCCCATTATCACCTCAATGACTTGTGATGCGAGATATTGCTGCTCGTTGTCCTGCACGTGGTCGCAAATGAGCAACCGGGCTTCGGCGTCATCCTCCAGCACTATGAGCAGGCGGCGAAATGCAGCCAGTGCTGTGGGCGAGGAGAATATATTGACAAGCTGCAGAGGTTTTTCAAGTTTCACTCCTTTAGGCACGTACAGTATCACTCCATCCTGGCACATCAGGGTGTTGAGAGCCACGGACGGGTTGGTGAGCGGGGCGAGCGTGCCGTAATGCTGCTTGACTATGTCGGGGTGAAGAACGGCGTTTTTGCATAATGAACCGAAAATCACACCTTGCGGCAACCGTTGGTCGAGTGTTGCCGCAGGACGGAAGGAATCATTGACCACCACTCCAAGCAATGTGCTCATATTGGGCACGTCACAGCGAAATGAGGCGGACACATCCACCGGCAGGTTCATGCGCATGATGTTGACTCCGTAGTCGGGGGCAAACATGTCGGAAATGGATGTACGCTCGTACCCCTCGGTGTCGGTGTGGGGCAATGAGGTTCCGGTAAGCTCCTCCAGCGCGCGCGGGCGCAAATCGTTGAGTACCTGTGCGGAGTTGGAGTTTACTTGGGCTTCATGCTCCAGATAAAGCTCGATGTATTGAGTCAGACTGTTGTTTGCCATGTGCACCTCCTCAGTCAATTTCTTCTTTTATCCAGTCGTAACCGCGCTCTTCAAGCTCCAGTGCGAGTTCCGGACCGCTGGTGCGCACTATGCGTCCCTTGTAGAGCACATGTACGAAATCGGGTTTGATGTAGTCAAGCAAACGCTGGTAGTGGGTTATGACGATAGTGGCATTGCGCTCGGTGCGCAGTTTGTTGACACCGCCGGCCACAATGCGGAGTGCGTCAATGTCCAGACCGGAGTCTGTTTCGTCAAGAATTGACAGACGCGGTTCCAGCACCGCCATCTGAAATATTTCATTGCGCTTCTTCTCGCCGCCGGAAAATCCCTCGTTCACTGCGCGGGAGGCAAGTTTGTTGTCAAGCTCTACTATAGCTCGTTTTTGGCGCATTAATTTCAGAAATTCAGTGGCACTCAGAGGTTCCTCGTGGAAATATTTGCGCTTGGCATTGAGCGCGGCACGCATGAAGTTGACCATTGACACGCCGGGTATTTCCACAGGGTACTGAAACGACAGGAAAAGCCCTTCGTGGCTGCGGTCTTCAGGCGACAGTGCCAGCAGGTCTTTGCCGTGGAAGTCCACATGGCCGCCGTTGACGGTGAATGCAGGGTTGCCTGCGAGTACTTCGCTCAGGGTGCTTTTGCCTGAGCCGTTTGGTCCCATTATGGCATGTACCTCGCCAGGTCGCACAGTGAGGTTGATGCCTTTTAATATCTCCTTGCCTTCGATGCCGGCGCGGAGGTCTGTGACATTGAGAAGTATTTCGTCCATCTTTTGATGCTGTTTTTTCGGTTATGAATTGATGGGTTATCCCACTGATCCCTCAAGGGTGATCTGGAGCAGTTTTTGGGCTTCTACGGCAAACTCCATGGGCAGCTTGTTCATCACCTCTTTGGCGTATCCGTTTACTATCAGCCCAACGGCTTCTTCGGTGGGTATGCCGCGCTGGTTGCAGTAGAATATCTGGTCTTCAGATATTTTGGATGTAGTGGCTTCGTGTTCCACCACGGCAGTGTCATTGAGCACATCTATGTAGGGGAAGGTGTGTGCGCCGCAGGTGGGGCTGAGAAGTAGGCTGTCGCACTGGGTGTAGTTGCGGCATCCGTCGGCTTTCGGAGCCACCTTCACCAGTCCTCGGTAAGAGTTCTGGCTGTGTCCGGCAGATATGCCTTTGGACACGATGGTGCTTCGGGAATTGCGTCCCAAATGTATCATTTTTGTGCCTGTGTCGGCCTGCTGATAGTTATTGGTTACGGCCACGGAATAGAATTCTCCTACCGACCCTTCGCCACTGAGCACACAGCTGGGATATTTCCATGTTATGGCCGACCCTGTTTCTACTTGTGTCCAGGAAAGTTTGGAGTAGTCGCCACGGCACAGTCCCCTCTTGGTCACGAAGTTGTACACGCCTCCGCGCCCTTGTTTGTCTCCGGCATACCAGTTTTGCACCGTGGAGTATTTTACTTCGGCACGGTCCTCCACCACTATCTCCACAATGGCGGCATGGAGTTGGTTTTCATCGCGCATGGGAGCGGTGCATCCCTCCAGGTAGCTCACGTAGGCATCATCATCGGCCACGATGAGTGTGCGCTCGAACTGTCCTGTTCCGGCGGCGTTGATGCGGAAATATGTGCTCAGCTCCATGGGGCAGCGCACGCCTTTGGGTATATACACAAACGATCCGTCGGAAAATACTGCTGAGTTCAGGGCAGCATAAAAATTGTCGGTGTAGGGCACCACTTTGCCCAGATATTTTCTTACCAGTTCGGGATAGTCCTTGACGGCCTCGGATATGGAGCAGAAAATCACGCCCATTTCGGCCAGCTTGTCGCGATGGGTGGTTTTGACGCTCACAGAGTCCATCACGGCATCCACGGCCACTCCGGTAAGCTTTTTCTGCTCGTCAAGTGATATGCCGAGTTTGTTGAACGTGTCAAGCAGCTCGGGGTCAACATCGTTAAGGCTTGCGGGATTTTCTTTGACTTTTGGCGCGGCATAGTAGCTTATGGCCTGAAAATCTATGTCGGGGATGTCAAGATGCGCCCATTTTGGCGGAGTGAGGGTGGTCCAGTGTCTGTATGCTTTAAGCCGGAATTCAAGCAGCCATTCCGGCTCTCCTTTTTTTGCCGATATGAAACGAATCACATCCTCGTTCAATCCGCGCGGAATAATATCGGTGTCTATATCGGTTATGAAGCCGTATTTGTACTCACTCCCGGTCACATCGTCAATCACGCTGTTGGGGTCGTTGGTATCCGGCTTGCGGTCTGTATCTTTGTTCATGTCGTTCATGCTTTACAGTACTAACAACAAATGTTTGCTATATAAAGTTAGCTTGCTCCTAACGCTCCGGTGAGCCACGGCAGCATCTTCATGACATATTGCGATAATGCTGTGGGGGCCGTCCATGAGGGTGACACAAGATGCCATATATTCAGCATCAGGCTTATGCCAAGTGCCCATTCAAGCATAGTGAATAAGGTGCCGCCAATAGAGTTGAGTCCTCCGAGCTTTATGGCTTTTATGGCTCCGTGGAGCAGTCGCGACACAAGCCACACTACAATCCATGTCACCACAAATACCACTGCATAACCGGCGGTTCTGGCTCCGTAAACTGTCATTGACGAACCTTCAGGTTCGGTAGCACCGGCAAAGAGATGCTCGGTAGCCCACGGCCCAAACATTCGTGCCGCCAGAATACCCACTACAACGGCGGCTATGGAACCGGCCTGACGCACAAATCCGCGGGCATAGCCAAGAATGGCGGCCGCTGCGAATATCACATATATAAATATATCAATGCCGTTCATATACTTGTTTCAAATGCCTGATGATTCAATCTGCAAATTTAGTAAATTAATGTGACCTAAATGGCATTTCGGGCAATTTCTGCTGAGGATTGAATGACGGTTAGGATTTGGTAGATAAAGTTGGGGCGTTTTTCAGTGGTTTTAGTTAAAAATGTGTTAAACGAACGTGCGTTTGCCGTACGATATGAAAAAAGATGCTTACATTTGTATGTGTGTTTTTCATAGTATTAGATTAAGATAAAGGTTTAAAGGGAAAAGAGATGTCGGGAGACATCTCTTTTTTTGTTATATTTGCGCCATGACACAAGCCACTTCTCAAATGCAATGGGACAGGCTGATTTGCGACAAGCGTTTCGGCCTTGAAGAGTTCCACGATAATAAACCTGGCATACGTAGCGATTTTCAGCGTGATTATGACAGGTTGGTTTTTTCATCCCCTTTTCGCAGATTGCAGAACAAGACACAAGTGTTCCCCCTGCCGGGAAGCATATTCGTTCACAACCGGCTTACCCACAGTATAGAAGTGTCGTGTGTGGGGCGTTCGCTTGCCACAGAGGTGGCTTTGCGCCTTCGGGACAAGTATCGAGCCGAGCCTTGGGTGGGCAAGCTTGATGCCATGGGCGAGATTGTTGCGGCCGGATGTCTGGCGCATGATCTCGGCAATCCGCCGTTCGGACACTCCGGAGAAAGATCTATTGCCACTTTTTTCAGCGAAGGAGCGGGAGCACATCTCCAAAACAAGCTCACTCCGGAGCAGTGGGCCGACCTTACGCGGTTTGAGGGGAACGCCAACGCTTTTCGTCTTCTCACGCATCAGTTTGCGGGGCGCCGTCCCGGAGGGTTCGCCATGACCTACAGTATGCTGGCATCAATAGTCAAATATCCGTATGAAAGCATCTTGGCTGTAGCCAAGCCCAAATTCGGGTTCTTCACCTCCGAACGCGATAGTTTCATAAAGGTGGCTGAGGAACTGGGAATGCTCAGTCAGCCCGGACCTAACGGTGAAGTGCGCTATGCACGCCATCCTCTTGTATATCTTGTGGAGGCGGCTGACGATATATGCTATGAGGTGATGGATATTGAAGACGCGCACAAACTCGGGCTTATTGACACCGCCACTGTCATTGACACTCTGCTCGGTTTTTTCAGCAGTGAGCGTGTGGAGAAAATGAAGCGGGCCATGGGGTACGTGGCAGACCATAATGAAAAGATAGGATATTTGCGGTCATGCGTTATTGGTGTGTTGGTGCAGCGTTGTGCCGAAACCTTTGTAGAGCACGAGGAGGCCATACTGCGTGGCGAGTTCCGGGGTTCACTTATTGAGCATATTCCGCAACTTGAGCGGGAAGGGTACGAGCGGTGCAATGCATTGTCATGGGACAAAATTTATCGCGCTCCCGATGTTGTGGACATTGAGCTTGCCGGTACCAGTATCATTACATTTCTGCTTGACAAGCTGATACATGCCATTTTGTATCCGCAGCTCAATTATTCCCGCTTGCTCCTAAGTAGGGTGCCGCAGCAGTATGAAGTCAATGCTCCCACTCTTTACGGCAAGATTCAGGCCGCCGTTGACCATATATCCGGCATGACCGATGTGTATGCCCTTGACCTGTATCAGAAACTGTCGGCCCAGAGCCTCAAGATTCAGGTGTGATGCCGTCTGTATCTTGTCAGATTTAAGTTGATTTAGTAATCGGTTGTGATGATAAAAGCATATGGCACTATCTAAAGGTCAAGTAAGAAACCTGAGTTCACGACTCAAGAATATAAATTATAATCCAACGACAGAAGATATTCAGCAATTGCATGAGTTGCGAATGGAGTATCGTGATTTTTTGTCGGCCACGTTCCGAGTGTTGTCGGAAGAGGCTGACAAGGTTGATTCCAAGTCCATATGCACATATCGGATTAAGCGAGTTGAGTCAATTATCAGTAAGTTGCATCGATTCCCCAATACCAGCCTTGTCACAATGGAGGATTTGGCAGGATGCCGTTGTATTTTATCATCGCGCCAATCTATCCCCCGTCTTGTAGAAGCCATTAAAAAGCGGCTTAATGTTACGCGTGAGCGCGACTATATTACCGATACCCCCAGCACGGGGTATAAATCGTATCACCTGACTATTCAAGATGACAATAATTCACGATTGAAGCTTGAAATACAGCTCCGTAGCAGAGTGCATCATAATTGGGCTACATTAGTTGAGATAACAGACCAAGTATTGGGAACGAAAATTAAGGAAAATCATGACAATCCGGATTTGATGGAGTTTCATAGGCTTTTTTCAAAGAGCGAATCTGAAATAACTATTGAGGATAAAAAGTGTTTGTTGAAAATTGCTGATAAATATGACTACGTAGCTCGAATTGGTCAACTATTCATTAAAAACAACCGGGAGATGCGTTCCTTGTACAATGAAATAAACTCCACGACAGATGCTTTCTTTTTGGTAGAAACCGACAATCAGAAGCTGAATACCTTTGCGCATTTCAGTGATTTCAGAGAGGCGGAAGAGGCTTATATCAAGCGGTATGCTGAGTTGTCAAAAGACAGTAATTCTTCTGCAAATCTCCTTTTGTTCCATACCCCACAGCCAGATTTTGACACAATTAGTATGGCATACTCAAATTATTTCCTTACATATAATGAGTTGTTTTATAGGTTGATATTGTATAGGAGAGATTTCGTGATTCGAGATTTTGATTCGTATTTGCCATATCCATTTGTGAAAAATGCTGTTAAGTTACTCAATCTCACACAGACCATAGCAGGTAATTTTGCAAACGAAATCATACAGTTTGCACTCAGCAGGCCTTCAATGTTAAAAGAAGCAAGCGAGGAGTGGGAAAGATCGCTCCTGATGCAGTTGATGAAGCTTGCGGACGCTTATATGAAGATAAATAGTCATATCAAGCAGTCAAAATTGAATCTATTGAATCGTCTTATTTGGAAAATTACCCGGTATGGGTTCAAATTTTACATATCAAGAGGAGCTAAAAAACCTCAACCCTCAGAATTTTCAATTATGGAGTAATAATGCAGTTCAACTCGTTTCTCTGACTCAATGAAGGAAATCGAACAGATATTCTGGCGGAACAAGCATTTGAAATTACATATATAAAGCGTTCCGAGCCTGATATAAACACGAAATTGACTACATGATGAAAACCCCGGATATTTACCGCATGGCTATGTCTGGCGGGACTCCATACGATAGATAGGGACCGTTATTATGACCCTTGCGCTCCGGAATGGTCGCAGTTTGACCAGGAGCATCATTATGATGGAGAAGATTACATAGACAGCCGCCGGACACTAAGGACAGCCGCCGAAGAAGGTTTCTTTACAGGAATAGGACTGGGAGCGATAAACAATTTTCTAACCAAATAGATGTCCTTCAGGGACAAATCCGAAGAGAGTGTACCTGAATTTTGATATACTCTCATCCGGCTGTGCCGACATTTGATTTGGACTACCGACGGGGTGTGAGTAATCCGCTGATAACCTGTTATTTACAACGAAACCCCGACTACTGTCGGGGTCGTCAGGTGGTGCCAACGGGAATCGAACCAGTGACACAAGGATTTTCAGTCCTTGGCTCTCAAGACCTCCAAAAGCTGACGCTTTCGGAGGCAACCAACTGAGCTATGGCACTTTATCCTCTCAAAGAGCTAAACTCTCTCCCTATATTTATTCTGCGGTTTAACTCACGGTTTAACTCGTGGATATTCCGAGATTGGGGTTATCAATACGTTAATTATCTCAATGTAAAGTTAGTATTTTTCAGTGGACTACGCAAGCACTTAGATGAATATTTGCTTAACCAACATACTTATTTCATGTGTATTAAGATATGTGAGGATTCGTACTGTATTATTGTTGGAATCCTATTATAAGCCTTGAAATTTCCTTAACGGTACTGTTTTAGAACTCCCCCTATTTAGGGGATAATTCAGAGAAAATGTACCCTTGTATGGTGTTTAGAAGTCTTAATATTTATGATTCAGCATTATCAGAGTATCAACTATTAGGAAATCCTCGCCATTGTTACGAACATCGCTAAACTTGACTTTTAGGAATCCACTATCTTCTGAGGGATGTAAAATATCTTCTTTTGTAATTCTGTATGAAATGCTGTCTTGTGGGTCTAAATGCGGAAGCCATATAGAAGTTGGCTCAATGATATGTTGCCATTTTCCATTTATGTTTGTGAAAGCATGATAGCACATCCAATTAGATGTTTCCCATTCAGTAACATAACCCCATTCATCAGTCCCGTTGCCGTCTAAATCTCCCTCATAAACGAAATGTATGCCGATTGTTTTATTTTCTAATATTAGGTCTTTTACGGTTTTGTTTTTCGTGAAAACACGCCATTTATAATGAAAGCCTTTGTAGTTAGGATTTAATGAATCCATTGGCTCACATATAAGAGTATCTATCTCTAAACCGTTGAAATTCCCTATCAATGTATCTCTATATTGAGCCAAGTTGTCTGATTCCTTTGATTCATGTTTGCTTCCACAACCGAAAGCACTAAGCATTAAAAGACTGATTACGAATATTGGTAAGCGTTTCATCTATCCGATAAGTTTTAGGAATAAAGAAGTATGTATGATTGTGTTTTGTTAAGACGGTACATTTTTCAGGTTCTCCCTATAAAAGTAAAATCTTTCAGAAAAAGTACCATTAGCCGGTAACTTGTATATATAGGATTTCTCGAATTGTTGAAGCCACATAGAGATTTGCAAACAGAAGAATTATCAATGCTATAAGTCTTTCCCATTTTGAAAATTTAAGTTGGCGTAATATAAAGAACAATCCTATCATTAGCCCAATCATAAAGATAATTCCTACTATCGTAGCTTCCGATTCAGTCATAGTCGGTGGCTCATCACAAGCACAAGCATATTCGTGTTCATGCGTAGAGGGGTGTAGTATTCGACCAACTAAGCAACCTAAAAAGAGATAGCCCATAATCGTTGCTATCATTGAGCCAAATGTTAGCCCAATGGTTATTGCCGTCTTTATTAGAAATTTAGTCATAAATATTTCCCCAAGCATCAAAATCATTCATCATACTGTTAAACTGCCTATTGCATTCTTCTGCTTCTTCTTCGCCACTCATAAATTGCACATGATTATTTCTATAAGATGCTTCGGTACAGTTGCATAACATATCTGCAAATGAACAGGGTGCATAGCTATCGCATATCAATGTCGCGCGTTTTATCAAGTCTTTTAATGCCTTTTTGTATGGTTTATTAAGTAATCCTAAATCAAACAATGTGTTATATCTTTCGTTCTCTTTGAAAAATGGAATCCGTTTAACTCTCAATCCTAAATCATTAGTGATTTTATATGTTTCTGTTTGATAGAAGTTTAATCCTATCATTTCTACTAAGAATTTTGCGAGTTCCCATGCTTCATCAGGACAATCTATCTTAAAATTCAGTATGTGTTCTTTGAGTGAAATCATAATGCTAAAAATAAACTGTACCGATTGATGAGATATTAACTTGATGTGTGCAAGCCATTCTGATTTGTTCGGGTACTCCGTATGTGCCAATTTTTGAAGCATAGGAGGTATAATCATGCCAACGCTGACCGTCCCAAAAACCGCATACCACAATTTGATTAGGGTCTGTCCCAGATATGCCAACCCTAAGTCTAATAGAATAGAATTGTCCTTGATAAATGAAAACTCCATTTACCATTTGCACGTTTTGAGGTGCAATGCTCTGATAGAACTGATTGGGGTCTATTGTCTGATATTGTGTAACGCCACTATTTTGTTGAGTATTGGCGTTTTGGTAGGTCGTGAATAGGTCGTTATAGTTCTGACCGTATGCCACTGTTCCAACCAATAGCATAATTGATGAAATGATACTATTCTTCATGCTCATATTTTTAGAATGTAAAGGCTATTCCCATATTCTCAAAGAAAACCATATAGAGTTCGGGATTCTCTTTATATGGCTTAATCCTTATAATGGCAGGAAATGATTGCTTTTTTGCCCCTTGATAATTTGGAGTTGGAGTTGAAATTCCACCAAAACCCTTAACCCAATCCGTCAGATTAGTGGCTGTATCTGATAAATATATTTCTATGGTGCCGTTATATTGATATGATTCATTTGCTTTTATTCTCCTTTTCTTTTCTTTCTTGTCTATTTGGCTTTTGAAATCATCAATTATAAGATGCACACAGAAATCAGAGGGATGATTGCCTTTAGGATATAGGACAAGATTATCATATCTCCCATTAGCAGAAATAGGTGGATAGGCTGTTTGCCATTCTCCCCAATAGCCTTTTATATAGGAACTGACACCCTCAATCGGGATTTGTGCATACGCTCCAATTGAAAGGACGGTCAGAAAAAAGAGAATTGCAAGTTTTCTCATTTTGTTGTAACGTGTTCCTCAATCCTCGGCGGAACGGTTACGATTGAACATGAAAAAGGTGTGAGGATTGTATTTGTTTTATCCTAAAGTCAGGTCTTCGCATTACCTATTCCACGGATAAAACAATAGCCCCACACCGATTTTGCTATATAATCTGCCATTCTCGGCAGGATATAAGCAACCGATGCAGGTGCTATTGCCAACCTTATCTCCGTGGAAATTCAAATTTGCGAAGTTTGACTTTAGAAGATAAAATTTCAATAACACCTTTGTAATATATGTTGATTCACTATTGCCAACTCTTTGGGTCTGTGAATCAAGTGCAAAATTACGAAAAAATGTTATTGGTGGGGCTATGTTGGATAATGTTTTTCAGCATAAGCTGACTGTTTCGGAAAACCATACTTCCCGAAAACTCACAAAAAAGAAAGAGAACACCCACACAATCAGTGCAAGTGTCCTCTTTTCTGTTGGATTAGTCGATAAACCATGAATAACGGTCATCGCCATGCAGAGCGGCGTTAATGCCTTGTGCCACCTCGGTTGCGTTGAAAGAGCGGTCAAGGAAGCTGTCAATGTAGCTGCTCTTGTTTGCCCCTGTAAGGAGATTGTAGAACTTCCACATATCTATGTCAGAGCCATAAGAGCCAAAATCAGGGTCGCTGATATAGGCTTTAGCCACTGCATTGATTTGGGTGTCTGTTATCAGCAACCGTGGAATGTTACGCTGTATCTTTTGCGGTAGAGCTATGGAATAGATGTATTTGAAAAGTTGCTCGTTGTCGCAGTCTATTGGCTTATCCATATTGCTGTGATTAAGGACTGTAAAGTTACGAAAAATCCGCCTATCTGTGAATAAGCGGATTCTGTAATTATAGGGGAAATATATCAGAGCAAGTGTTTCATGGCATTGTCTATCTGCTCATTGTCGAAGCTGTCAAGGTAGATTTGCGTTACTCGTTCAGAACTATGCCCCATGATTTCACGGATTACGGCTGTTGATACGCCTGCTCGCTTCATCACGGTTGCCTGACTGTGCCGTGCAACGTAGGTAGTGAGGGTTAGGGGTAAGCCTAAATCCTCGCCTATCTTTTTGAGCCGTTGGTTTACTTTGGATATGACCTTATGAATACGGTTTGACTTCTGTATCTCTGTTTGGTGGAAGTCAGATAGGATTGGAAAGAGATACGGACTGTCTTTGCGATGATACTTCTTTATAAGTTCAATCGCTTGGGGTTGCAGGGGGATTTTGATTAGCTTGCTTGTCTTATGTCGTTTATAGACCAACTTTCCCTCTATGATGTTTGCAGGGGTAAGATTGGCGATGTCTATAAAATTGATACCGCCACAATAATATGTGAAAGCGAATATGTCAATAGGGAAACGCATATAGCGGTTAGTGGACTTATAGGTGAGAATACGGTCTATGTCCTCTTTGGTTAGAGAGCGTTTTGCCGTTTCCTCATGCAGTCGTGCCACCTTATATTTCTTAAAGGGATAGTTTTCAGAATCCGCTATGTTTTCTTCTATTGCCAAATTATATATGGCTCGTAGTGTTCTGAATCTTATGCCGATTGTGTTTTCTGCCAATCCTTGCTTCCGTAGCCATGTTTTATATCTGCGTAAGAAACAAACATCTATGTCTGAAAAACAGATGTCAAGGTGATTATTGAATGATAGAAGCGAGTTATAGACTTGCTTCACGGACAGCATATAGCCGCGTCTGCCCTCATCAGTGAGCCGTTGGATTTGCTCACAGAATAGGTCATGTACTGTTTTTGGTTTAACTCGCTTGGTTCTATCGTCTATTAAAGTGCTTGCAGTAAACTCTTTACGCTCAGATTTCAGTTTAACTATCTCTGCTGACAGCTCGCTTGCCTTATCTGCTATCAGCTTACTAAGGTACTCATAATTAGGACAATTAGGTTTCAGTGTATTTCTCTCAAAGTTCCAATACTTAAGATTGACGGACACGCCTAAGCTCTTATATTTCTTTTTGCCGTCTTTGCATACTCGAATCATTAGAGGGTGTTCGCCATTGGCGAGAGTTTTTGACTTGTAACACACGATATTAGCTGTTACGTTCATGCGGTTTACTTGGTTTAACTCTCGGTTTAACCGTCAGCTTCCGTGGGGCTGTCGCAGGCGTGCAAGGGGATAAAAAAAGAGAGCTACATTTCTGTAACTCTCTGATTTTCAGTGGTGCCAACGGGAATCGAACCAGTGACACAAGGATTTTCAGTCCTTTGCTCTACCAACTGAGCTATGGCACCTTGCGCTTTTGCGTTGCAAAGTTACATTGTTTTTCTGTCCCATGCAAGTTTTAGGCTGAAAAATTTGCGCATTTTTATTGCTTGCCCAATTAATATCTTGATTGTGAGGTTACGAAATGTCATTTTTATTTGAAATTTGTTATAGCATTTGTGAGGGTGCTGCTAATGATGTATCTTTGCGGCTTGCATAAAACATAGATATTTATTTATAAATGGATAAAGATAAGTTAGGTTTTTGGGGATTGAGTGCGTTGGTGTTTGGCATGATGGTCGGAGCCGGCATTTTCAATATTCCGCAAAACATGGCGGCAGGCGCAGGGCTTGGGGCCGTGGTTGTGTCTTGGGTGATTACCGCAGCCGGTATGCTGCTGCTTGTCGGTACGTTCAAGAGCCTCGCCGATACATCACATTCCACCGCATGCATCTACGAATATGCCCGTAAGGGATTCGGCAGTTATGTGGGTTTTAATGTGGCGTGGGGCTACTGGCTGTGTACTGCATTCGCTAATGTGGCGTATGCGGTGATGCTCAATGACACCTTCGGCGCATTTTTCCCGTCTTTGTTGCGTCATGGGTGGTCAACTGTGGCGTTCGGCGGTGCGTTGATATGGGTGATGTATTTTATTGTGGCCCGGGGTCTGCGTACGGCCAAAAGGATGAACAATTTCCTTACCGTTCTTAAGATTGTGTCAATATTGCTGATTATAGTGCTCATGGCTCTGATGTGGCATAGCGGGATATTCTACAGCGATGTCTGGGGACGAATGGGTGATATAGGAAGCATAGGCACTCAGATTAAAAGCACCATGCTTGTGACGCTGTGGTGCTTCATAGGCATTGAAGGGGCCGTGATGATGTCGGGCCGTGCACGTAATAAAAAAGATGTGGGCAAAGCCGGTGTCACCGGTTTCATTGCCGCATGGGTGCTTTACCTGTTGGTATCGGTGTTGTGCTTCGGAGTTATGACACGGGCCGAACTCGCTGGCCTTGAGGACCCCTCGGTGGCATATCTGCTCAAAGACACAATAGGAGCATGGGCTTACTGGTTTGTGATCATATCGGTCATTGTGTCGCTCCTTGGCGGATGGGTGGCATGGACGCTTGTGTGCGCAGAGGTGCCATATGAGGCGGCATGTGAGGATGTGCTTCCGCGCCGGTTCCGCAAGCTCAATGCCAACGGTATGCCTGCCTACGGCCTTATGGTGTCAAGTGTGGTGATGACCTTGTTTCTGGCTCTGGTAGTGCTTGCCGACGATGTGTATCTGGCTGCTTTGAGCATTACAGGCATGATGATTCTTCCGGCCTATTTGTGCAGCGGACTGTACATGTGTAAAAGCGGCACCGGAATCCGCAATAAATTGCTTGGTGTCGGGTGTACGCTGTTTTGTCTTTGGATGATTTATGCCGGGGGTCTGATACTGCTTATGCTCACATCGCTGTTCTATCTTGCAGGCACATTCTTCTATGTAAAGGCGCGCCGTGAATCGCATGCAAGGATATTCAGCGCATGGGAGCGCATATTGTTTCTGGTGTTTGTGATATGTGCTGCGGTGTCGCTGGTGCTTATATATAAGTATGACACGGCCGTGATATGACAAAAATAAGGTGCGCTCCCGCTCGGGGGCGCACCTTGTATGGTTTGTTGTCCGACAACCGGATTAGATAGCATCGAGAATTTCGGTAGCTTCTTCCTGAGTGGGGATGTCGGTGTTCACGTTCTTGGAGCCAATGAGGGCGTAGAACAGGATGTATGCAGCGCAGCCGAGCACTACCCAGTAGCTTACGAGGTAGTCGCCTGCAAGGTCGGCAATCCAGCCCTGAAGAGCCACCATGATGGCGCAGCCGAATACCATGGTCATGAATGCGCCGGAAGCAATAGAGGTGTATTTGCCGAGGCCTTCCACTGCCATATTGAAGATACCGCCCCACATCACTGAGGTGCAAAGACCGATAAGGATAAATGCGAAGATGCCTACAGGTACTTCAGCCCAAAGCATGCTTACATTGGCCCAGTCGATACCGGGAATGTTGACTGTCCATTCGCTGGGAGCAAACATGCCGAATGCGGTGAGCACTACTGCTGCTGTGGCAGTAACGGTAATCATGGCGCGGCTGGAAACCTTGCCTCCGATGGCACCGCCGATAAAGCGGCCTACGAGCATAAGGAGCCAGTAAACGGCCACGAGCTGGCCCACGATGTTGGCATCCATGCCAAAGCCGGGAGTGGCAGCGGTGGGTTCACTGGTGAGATACTGGAGGATGTAAGTAGGAGTGCCCACTTCCACGCCCATATAAAGGAATATGGCAAGTATGCCGAGGTTGAAATGACGGAAAGAGAATGCGCTGTATTTGTCTTTGACTTTCTTGACAGCTGCTTTGGTTGCCTTAGGCTGGTCGGGCTCTTCAATCTTGGTGAAAAGGATCACGATGAATGCCACGATGAACACGCCGCCTGCAATAAACAGGGCAGGGGTGGCGTCAGCTACGTGTGCTTTGGCTGCATCACCGATGAGGGCACCCATGAGGATATATACTGCCACGGCAGCAGCACTGTTGAACACACCGCCAATCTGAATCATCTGGTTACCTTTGTTGCCGCCGCCACCCAGAATGTTGAGCATGGGGTTTACAACCGTGTTGAGCATACACATGCAGAAACCTGCAATGAATGCACCGATAAGATAGATGGAGAATGCTGAGTCTGCCATGCTTTCCCAGCCGCTCATCCACTGCACGAACACGCCGAGGATGCCGAGCACCAGCGCCATGAGGGCTGTGGCCTTATAGCCGTATTTCTTGATAAGCATACCCGAGGGGATACCCATCAGCAGGTAAGCGATAAAGTTTCCGTAGTTACCGATCTGCGCCTGGAAGTTGGAAGCACCGAACTGGTTTTTCACGATCACAGCCATAGGTGAGCACAGATTGGTCACAAAGGCAATCATCGCGAAGAGGGCAATCATGATTATTATTGCACCCCATTGTTTTGATTTGTTGCTCATGATAAAGAGATTGTTTATTGATGGTTAAAGATTGCTTGGTAAGAAAATCGGCTATAAAATTATATAAAATACTTGAAAAAATGGCACTTTGCTTGAAAAACATTGAAAATCAGTATTCGCGTGCGCCGAAAATGTCAGTGCCGATGCGCACCATCATGGACCCGTTGGCTACGGCAATCGGGTAGTCGTGGCTCATACCCATGCTTATAATCTTTGCATTGGGTATGATGTTCTGTAACTCCTTGGCACATGCGTGTATGGCTGCAAAATCCTGCTCCACACGTGCGGCGCAATCAGTGTTCGTTGCCATTCCCATCACGCCGGCCACTTCCACGTTGGGTAGCGTCGGAATCACCTGTTTGGCGCATAGCAAAAGCTCGTCAGGCATAAAGCCGTATTTTGTTTCCTCTGCGGCCACGTGCACCTGCAGCAGCACTTTTGCTGTTATGCCAAGTTTGGCGGCCTCCGCGTCTATGGCCCGGAGGAGACGCTCCGAGTCCACGCTGTGTATGAGCGATACATGCGGCAGCACTTGGCGCACCTTGTTAGTCTGAAGGTGCCCTATGAAGTGCCATTGTATGTCGTCAGGCAATGATGCGGCTTTTGTGGCGAGTTCGGCTGCGCGGCTTTCGCCAAACACTCGCTGTCCGGCATCATAAGCCTCCATAATAGCTTCGGCCGGATGAAACTTCGACACCGCCACGAGAGTCACCTCCTGAGGCAGTGTCGAGAGTATATGCCTTATGTTAGCAGCTATGTCGGTCATTGTTCAGCTGCGGGTTGAGCAGGGCGTTTTGAGCCGAGGTTGGCGCGGTACACATCCATCAGGGGAGTCTCGGCTATTGAAACTATCTCATAGTCGGCCATTGTGCCTTTCATGCCCTCATTGAAGCGGTCAAGAGCGCCCTTGAAATCCGAGGCAGCCACGAGTATGGTGCTCACCGAGCGCTTCTCCACTGCTGTTTTCTCGTCAATAGTGATGAACGCCACTTTTACAAGATACCATCTGTCGGCACTGTCGTCAAAAAATATTTCTGATATTTTGGTGCGTTTCACTGCATTGACAGTGAAGTCGCCGGAAATGAACGGTGTCTGCTCCTCAATTATGCGGGCTTCAGCCTCGGTAAACGACAGAGCGTCCACCAGATAAGGTTCTGTTACTTTCTTTATGGCGCCATTTTCCATTGTCTTGTCATAGCGCACTTTGCATTCAAACCAATTTGCCATTTGATAAATAGGTGTTTTGTGAATTTTAGAGTACAATTTTCTTTGCCACGCTTCCGGTGGGTGATACCACGCGCACCACATACACACCTTTAGCCAGTGCTTGGGTGCTGATGGTGAGCATGTCGCCGTCAGTGTGATTCTGAGCGGCAGCCACGCCATTGACGGTGTAGAGTGTGGCATTGAGCGATGAGGCTCCCGGAGCTGTGATGCTGAGCATCCCCGGGGTTACGGCAACGGAAAGGTTGTCGGCTGTCAGCTCCTGTTCTACCGATCCGAGTGACGCAAGGTCGGCCAGAATTACGCGCAGACCGTCTGCCGCACTGACTTTTCCTGCGCCCCAGCGTGAGGCCGGAGTGGTGTTGGCATCGGTGATGCTGCTGCGTTTCACCACATCCTTGATGTCGTCAATGGTGAGTGACGGATTGGCCTGTAGCCATAGCGCTGCAACGCCGGTCATGAACGGTGTTGCCATAGAGGTGCCGTCCATTTCGCCCCAGTAGTCTGTGGCGGTACCGTTGGTGGCGGTAGCGGTCATGGCCGATGGAGTACCGTAATCGTCAAATCCGTAATTGCTGTTGCAGTAGCTCACATAGTAGCGGCTGTAGCTTGATATTATAGCCGATCCGGGTGCGCACACATGAGGAAGCTGCTCGCCTTGGAAGCGTGAACCGTAGGATGAGTAGGGTGCAATACCCCCTTTGGTGAAACCTGATGCGGAGTTGTATCCCATACTGCCGGATGGGGTGTACCATGATGTTTTAGATACGTATGCTCCCACAGCCAGCACATTTTCGCCGCATGCCATGCTGTTGATTGACTGGTCGGGCGAACCCTTGGTGTATCCGCTCAATGCCGCGCCGTTAGGTCCTGACGGGCTTGCGCAGAATGTGGAGTTGCCTTCAACATACATGTTGACCTTTTGTCCGGCCTTACCTTTTACGCTGATCACCAAACGATACCCGCTGGCAAGTTTCAGCGTGTTGGATTCGGCGTACACATTGTAGCGGTTGTTGTTGGCATCTACGCCCGCGCTCACCGTCATTGAGCCTGATGATATTACGGATGAATTGGTGGAGCGGCTTATGGTAGCGCTCCTTGATCCGGCGAATGTGGCCAGAGTGGTGAGCGTTCTGGTAGAGGTGCGGTAGGCCGACAGGGTGACAGTGAGGGGAGTGGAGTCTGAACCCCAGATGTCCAATATACCGTAGATTCCGTCGTAGCCGTAAGCACTGTTGAAATACACGAATGTTTTCAGCTCGTCAGTATTGGAGCTGAAAGTTTTTTCTATTGATAGCTCATCCTGACCCTCATTGCCGGCAGCCACACATATCACCGCTCTCTTGCCAAGAGCGTCAAGAGCCTGAGAAAAGGCATCCGAGCCATCGTGAGGTCCGTAGTTGTTTCCGAGCGACAGGTTTATTGCCGCAGGCTGTCCCTGACTTTCAGCGTAGTCTATTATGTGCTCCACGCCGTCTATAATACATTCGTCGCTCAGATTGCCACAGCTTATGGCTATGTCGGCGCCCGTAGCCACACCGTAATAAGGTATGTCGCCATTGGTGGCGGTGGCACTTTTGTAGTATTTGCCGCTGCGGTTGTAGCTTCCGGCCATGATGCCGGCCACGTGGGTGCCGTGAGTCTCGGTACGGTTCTCGGTGGTGAATCTTGATATGGATGTTTCGGTTGTATAGCTTGAGGGTACTGCTGAATAATTGCCATATACCCAAAGACGCTTCACTCTTCGTGTGCCGTCTTCATTGATGAAATTCACATGGTTTGGCTCCATGCCTCCGTCCATGAGGCCTACCACCACTCCTGAGCCGTCGTATTTAGTGGTGGTGCCTCCGAAATTTATGCCTGAATGAGCCTCGTTGACCTTTGAGGTCTGACGGGCATTGTCCATCAGCAGCCGTTTTTTGCCGCCTATGCTCACGCTTTTCACCTCTGGCATATCCACCAGCGTCTGCACGCTGTCCATTGACACTACCACGGTGACAATGGAGCCAAGATCGGTCAGCACCTCAAACCCCTTGCGGCGCAGGCAGTCTGCATTCTCGCCATCGTTGAGCATCACAATGGCTCCTTCGCGGGGCGCAGCTTCAGCCTCCACAGCCTTTAGCCCGAGAGTGCGTATGCGTTCGGCCTTTTGGGCACGGTACTCTTCCAGCATGGCCGTTCCCTGCATATTGAGCTTGCTTTGTGCGTCGGCAGGCATTGTAAAGCTTGCTGCCATAAGCGATGCGGCTATGATTGTGTAGAATTTGTTCATAAATGATAAATAATGATTGTAAATATTCTTAGTGCGCTTGCAAAGTTAACCCTCCGTAAATTATCCGCAATATTAGTTAACACCATTTAACCTACAAAAAAAGAGGCCCGATATTTTTCGTGCCTCTCTAAATAGGATATGGATGTGTGTCTTTACTTCACTGCAAGCTTGGTGGTGTAGCGTCCGGCGGGAGTATCCACGCTCAGCACATAGATGCCGCTCGGTAGCCCGTCGGTGGTGAGTGCGGCGGTGTTGCCCGGCACGCTCACGTGCTTGGCCTGCATGCCAGAAACGCTGTAGAGCGAAGCATTCACCTCAGCAGCTCCAGCCACATAAATCTCGTAGCCGTCGGCTGTGGGAGTCACAAACACCATCTTTTCCGGCTCATCAGCGGAAATGGTGCCAATCGAAGCCTTGTTGTCAAGAACGTACTTGATACCGGCCAAGGCATCCACTTTGCCTGCGCCCCAGCGTTCAGCATTGCCGCCGCCGAGAACCTGAATATCCTTAGTGCAAGTGGCATTAACCACATCCATAATGTCGGAATAGTCAAGCGAATTGTCAGCCTCAAGCCACAGGGCCACAACGCCCGCGAAGAACGGGCACGCCATGGATGTGCCCTGCATATTGTCCCAGTAATTCTGACGCCCGTAAGCCGTAGCCTTGCCCACAGCGTAAGTGGACGCGCCGGAAGTGGCATTGACATAGGGTGTGCTGATGCTTGACACTATACCGCAACCGGGGGCACAAAGGTCAGGCTTGGAAACGCCCTGAAAAGTCTTGCCATAGGATGAGAACGGACTTATGCTGCCGAGGATATAGTTGGAGGGATATTTGGTATAGTGCGCACCGTCCAGACATCCTGCTGTGAGTCGTGTGTTATACGAACCTACAGATATGATATTGCTTGCTGCGGCAGCATCATTGATAGAGCCTGCGGGTGTACCGGCCACGGAGCCAGTTACATAACGGTTGTTGGTGAATGTGACATTGGTGCCGTACACATCTATGACCTGACCAGCCGCACCGGTTATTTCCAGACCCAGAAGCTTGGTGGCGTTACTGGATTTTGGCTCTGCATTTATTATTGCATTGACATTATAGCGGTTGTTGGTAGTGACGAGATTTGAGGCCAGAGCCAGAGACCCGCTGAAATTGTTTGTGAACAAACTGTTTGACACATAACCGATACCCGAACCGATGTAGGTGAATGCACCCGAAGAGCTGGTGCTTGTGGTGTAGAGGGCTGTGGATGTGCGGGTGCTGGTATCGTAAATCACCCAGCTCACTGTCAGGGGCTGGTTGTCGGACGCCCAGATGTCGATGTATCCTGATTCGGCACTGTTCCCGGCAATGAATGTCTTAAGGGTGTTGGAAGTGCCGGTCAAAGTTTTGGTGACATACATATTGAGGTCACCTTCGTTGCCAGACGACATGCATATTATGGCACGCTCCCCAAGCGAGGCAAGAGTGCGTGAATAAAGGTCAGTGCCGTCGTGAGGACCGCGGTTTGAACCGAGCGACATGTTGATGACGCACGGCTTGCCGGCACTTTCGGCATATTCCACAATCTTTCTCACGCCATTGAGAATATTGGCATCGGTAAGGTAGGCCGTTCCCGACATCGCTATCTCGGAGCCTGTGGCCACACCCTTGAACGGAATGGAAGAAGTGGACTTGGTGAAAGAGATGGAGCTGGCTGTGGATTGCCTCATCCATTCACCTGTGCCCGTGTAACTTCCGGCCATAATGCCGGCCACATGTGTGCCGTGGGTTGCGCTGCGTGTGTCGGTTGTGAATGCTCCTATCTTCACCGGAGTGTCGTAGGTAAGGCATGTGCCGTTGGTGCTGTTGAAGTTCCATACGCGGGTCACGCGCAGGTTGCCGTCGGCATCGCGGAAATTGGCGTGATTGGGGTCAAGACCGGTATCGATTAGGCCGGTGATAATGCCGGTGCCGTCATAACTCACTGTTGAGCCTTTGTAGGAGAATCCGTCCTGAACCTGGTCAACATTTGCATCGGTGCGGGCATAGTTCATGTCCGGTGACTGAATGCGGCCAAACTCCATGGTTTGTACTTCAGGGCATTCGGCCACACGCTCCACCATGCTTATGGGCATTGGCACAAGCAATATGGAGCCGAATCTCGTTGTAGGCTCAAGGCCGAACTCCGACAGGAAGCTCTCGTCGGCTCCGGTGGCAAGCTCCATGAGCACGCCAACTTCCTGGTCGGCAGTAGCGGCGAGAGTACGCTTGCCGGCATCCGATTGCGCCTCAATCAGTTTTGCTTTGTAATTATGAAGCATTTCCATGCCGGCAAAATTTATTTTGCCTTGTCCGGATGCGGAGGTGGCCACAACGGCTGAAAGCAGTGCTAAAAGTAGTTTGTGTTTCATAAAAATTAAAATTCTTACAGATTTGTTATCACACCGATGTTAAGACAAGAATTGCGCTCTCCGACCTGATCGGAAGAGCGCATATTCTTGAATTATAGGCGTTGATTCAGAGCATCAGTCACGAACCAAATCAATATTGAAGTAATAATACAGGTTGCCGAGAGAACCAAGATAACCGTCTCCGCTCGGGTCAAGTGCAAGAGCGCGGATAAGCATCTGGTTTGTGTACAACAATTCGGCCTCATCTTCCATCACATAAAAGTATGCATTGCCTCGCGTTGCAATCTGACCCTGATTGGTTACACCGCACAATTGCATGTCAAGAGCATAAGAGACAGTGCTTGTGACAGGATAGGGTATGTTGGTCCCGATGTTCTGTCCCAGAGGAACTGCGAGCAAAGCTATGACACCGTCCTCAGGTTCGGGGAGTTCCATAATTTGGCAACGTACGCTGTTGGTCCATACGGCACTGCCAAGAGAGCCGGGGAATTCAAGGAACAGATACTGGCCATAACCGGGATCACTGGCTCTAAGGCCGGTAATGTTGCAGCGGAACGAAACTTCGTCACCCTCATCGGTGAAACCGTCCTGTGCCTTGAATGTCCATTTGCCCTGAAGACGGCCATAGAGAGTGGCATCATCATCGGCAATGGTGACGAGAGTGCTGTTGCCGTTCTGAGCCACGGTAGCACCTTCGGCAGAAACGATAGTGACAGTGAAGGTGCGGTCAGCTTCCTTGAAGCGGTTGTTGACAATGGCAATCTCCATATTCCCCTCTTTCTTGGTGTCGGGAATGTAGATTGTTTTAGAGGTCACGTAGTAATCCTTGTCCTCTACGGCGCCCGTGGAACCGGTGGCATTGACCACGAGGTTCACCTTGATCATGCCGTTGGCTGTACCGTTCACCACAATAGGTATATTAACGACATCGTCGGTGGTGAACTCGTCCACGGTCATGGTCGATTCTTTCATCGCCACAGTCACATTACCGTTGGTGTTGTACTGTGTGTCGTCGTCATCCGAGCAAGAGGTGAACGCCAACAGGGCAACCGCTATGGCAAATATTTTATTTAATTTCATGTTTTATAACTTATTAAAGAAGTTCAACAATTAATAACCGGGATTCTGCTGGCCAGCAATCTGAGGATTGGTTTCGATTTCATCCTGAGGAATAGGCCATACGTAGCGGTGGTCGCCGACGGTATATGCCACGTTCTTGTCAAGCTCGCGGATAAGGGCATCGGTATTGTAGCCGGGGAAGCCGGTAACACGATGGAAACCGAGATTCCAGCGACGGAGGTCGCTCATGCGGAAACCTTCACCCATAAGCTCGCGGGTACGTTCGAGACGGATTTCGTCGCGGAGCAGATCGCCGCTGTAAGTATCGGTAGGCGGAGTGAGCATGCGCTGTGCACGCAGGTCCATAAGAGCCTGATTTGCGGTGTTCACATCGCCAAGTTCATAAGCGGCTTCAGCCTTGATGAGATAAAGCTCGCTGAGACGGAACAGCTTAGGCATGTTCTTCAGCGCATTGTCCATACGGTTAAGAGCAGAGTTGCCGGGGTACTTATAGAACACGATGGCAGGATAGGTAGAGCCATGGTACTGGAGGTTCCACTCATTGAAGAAGCATGCGAGACGAACATCGTTAGGATTGCCGGACACAACACTCTGGTCGTAGGTTGTGTAGCATCCGTAGGTGGGGAGATAATCGGCAGTACGGCCATCGGTGCTGAGCCATGCTCCGCCGGTAGAGCTTACGCCGGCGGCTTCAGTGTAGCCTGCATCGGCCACGTAGGGACGGAAGATCAGTTCTGAACCCTGGTCATCGCTCCACAGCTGAGAATAAGCGGCATAGGGAGTAAGGCTCCAAGTGCCTGCATATATCACATCATCAGCCTTGTTGATTGCTTCCTGCCAGTAACCTTCACCGCGAAGAAGATAGGTGCGTGCCCAAAGAGCCTCAACGGTGTAGCTGCTTACATAAGCTGAGTTCTGGGCTATGGCACTGCCGTCGATCTGCTCAAATTCAACCAGTGCATCAAAAGCCTCCTTAAGGTCCTTGTCAATGAGGGCGAAAGTCTCAGCCATAGTGCTGCGACCTTTGTAAGTGTCACGATTCTCAGAAGGATCGAATTCTGTGACGAGGGGCAAACCGAGACCGGGCCGGTTGGCTTTGGCTTCGGAATATGACTGACAGAAGTGGTCAAAGAGGTAGGTATAGTACATGGCACGTGCAAATTTTGCTTCGCCGATATACCCTTTGGCTTTTGCCACCTGAGCTTCGGTGAGTACGCCGCTGTTGATCAGCGCCTCAACTTTGGGAATAAAGAAGTTGATGTTGCCGATGCGGCTGTAACATCCTGCCCATGCAGAAGTGATGTCACCATTGCTGGCATAGATGCTACCGGTAGCGATGAGACCGTTTCTGTTACCGTTGTCCTGAGTGCCGAGGAACATATCCATCTGCAGCTCGGTCAAGTAAATGTAGCCGCCGGTGCCGAAAGAGCGCATGCCACTGTATATACCCATGCGGGCAGCCTCGCAGTCCACAAAAGTGCTGATGCCATCCTGGTCGGTAAGCACTCCTTCCGGTTCTGTGTCCATAGAGCAGGACGCCAGCATCAGGGAGCCGATGGCAAGAACTGAATATAATATTTTTTTCATGTCTGTTGCTTAAAAAGATTAGAATGTTACTTCCACACCGAATTCATACTGACGGGTGTTGGGGTATGCGAATTTGATAACATTGATCTGAGGTTCAGGATCGTAACCGGTGAAGCCAGTGAAGGTAAGGAGGTTACGGCCTGTGAAGTGGAATGTCACATCTTTCATTCTGATGGCTTTGAGCCAGCTGGAAGGAAGAGTGTAGCTCAGGGTGATGTTCTTCATACGCAGGTAAGAAGCATCCTCAACCAAGTGAGTGTCAAACTGGATTTCTTCACCGTAGGCGGGAACATCGGTGATGTCGCCGGGTTTCATCCACATGTCAAGCATCTTGGTGCTCTGGTTCATCTGGTCACCGAAGCTGGTGGGATTGTCGGTAAAGAAGCGTTCGTTGTTGACCATGTATTTCTTGGCAGCCCAGTTGAAGTCAGCGCTAAGACGGATGCCCTTGTAGCGAACATCGAAACCGAAACCACCGAGCCAAGGAGCTACGAACTGCTGGCCGATGAGCACGGCATTGTCCTCGGAGTAAACCTTAGTCTGGTTGCCGTCACGGTCAAGCCAGATCTGCTTACCGTCGCGGGGGTCAACGCCTACAAAACGTACCTGATAGAATTCAAACGGAGAGTGGCCGACTTTGTAATCAAGGCCATAGTTGGGCAGAGCGTATTCATCACGACCGTCAAACAGCTCAACGATCTTGTTCTTGTTGTAGTTGAAGTTGACGCGTGCGCCTACATACCAGTCTTTGTTGCGGAAAATGTCGCCGCGAACTTCCACATCTACACCGGTATTGGTCATAGCGCCGATATTGCCGGGGCCTGAGCTGAGACCTGTGGTGTAGCTGTAAGGTATGGACATGAGCATGTCGGATGTTTTCTTGCGATAGAAGTCAACGGTACCGGTCAAGCGGTTGTTGAAGAATCCGAAAGAGATACCTGCATCAAGCTGGCTCACTGTTTCCCAAGTGAGGTTGGCGCTTGTTACGGAAGCTACTCCGGTACCGGCATTGCCGCCGTAAGGAGTGGTTTCGCCCATGGCACCCATATATTCAAAGTTGCCGATACCGGCGTTACCGGTAGTACCGTAGTTCAAGCGGAGACGCAAGTCGGAGAGCCATCCGGCAGTCTTGGCCATGAATTTTTCACCGGTGATGTTCCACATGGCACCTACGGCATAGAAGTTGGCCCAACGGTGACCGGGAGCAAAACGTGAGCTGCCGTCACGACGGTAAGAACCATCAAAGAAATAACGGTTGTCGAACGAGTAAGAGAGAGTAGCATAGTAGGAGTTCATCACGTACTCTGTGAAAGAGTTGCCCACCATTGTCATGTCGATATCGGTACCGTTAGCAAGCTGCATTTTCTTGGGGTGGTACTGACCGGAAGAGTTGGCGTAGAATCCGCGAGAACGGTAGATGATTGATTCCTGACCGATAAGTGCGGTTACGCTGTTCTTTTCAAGGAAGTCAAACTTATACTCGGCATAGTTGGTATAAGTGAACTGATAAGCGCGAGAAGAGTTGCGGCCCACCTGAGCATCGGAGTCACGGCCTGCGGTGTCACCCATAGGTGTCACGAATTCGCTCTTGGGCAGGTTGGTAGAGGAGCCGGTGGCATCACGGGCCTCCATAGCCTGCTGTGCGCGGAGAGTAAGACCCTTGATGGGAGTGATCTGCTCGTAGAGGTTAAGGTTGAGAGTGGCAAGATCATCGTAGCCGAAAGAGTTCTTGAGGTAGTAGCTGGGTGTCAGCTGCTGGCCGTAGTGCAGATAGTCGGCTTTTTCACCGAACACAATGCCGCCGTTCTCGTCAAATGAATAATAGTAAGGAGAATCGTACGGAAGAGCCATCTGAGCAAAAGTCATGGGGTTGTTGTTGTAAACCGCATCATTGTTTACAGATGCATCGCTGATCCAGTTGGTCTGGTATTTGGCGTAACCGAGGTTGCCCTGGAATCCTATGCGCAACCAGTTGTTGACCTTGGCATCGAGGCTGGCACGCAGCGACTCACGACGCATGCCTGACTGCTCGATGATACCTTCCTGATCATAGTGGTTGAGACTCAAGTAGTAGCTCAGACGCTCGCTACCGCCCTGCACTGCACCTTCAATAGAGTAAACGGGGGCATTGCTGCGGAACACTTCTTCGCGCCAGTTGGTGTTGATGCCGTAATTGTTGACGAGGTCACGGACAGACTGGGGCACGGGGTTCTCAATCATATCGCGGAACTGGATGTACTGGTAAGAGTCCATCATATCCAGCTTGCTGGACACGCGCTGGCTCCAACCGTAGTTGGCACGGATAGTAACCTTGGCGTCCTGACCGAATTTACCTTTCTTGGAAGTGATCACGATAACACCGTTAGCGGCACGGCTACCGTAAATGGCCACTGCCGAAGCGTCCTTGAGCACTGACACACTCTCAATGTCGTTAGGGCTGAGAGTATTGAAGATTCCAGAGTTGACGGGTGCGCCATCCAATATATAAAGAGGTGTATTGGATGCATTGATGGAGTTGACACCACGAATCTGCACGGTGCTGGGGGTTGACATAGGCTCACCGGAAGATGAGGCGATGTTAAGACCGGCTACCTGACCCTGAAGGGCATCCACGAAGTTGCTTGAAGGAGAGTCGGCAAAAGTGTTTTCGCCGACAACGGCAACGCTACCAACCACAGTACCGAGCTTTTTACCTGTACCGTAACCGGTTACCACAACATTGTCAAGCATGTTGCTGGAAGATTCCAGTATTACGCGCATGTTTGCGCTTACGGGAACCACAACTTCTTTCATTCCCACATAGGTAACCTTGATTTCCTTCACGGAAGCAGGAATACGGAGAGTGAAGTTACCGTCAATGTCGGTGGATGTACCGTTGCCGCCGCCCAAGGGCTGTACGGATGCGCCCACGAGGGGCTCGTCGTCCACTGCGCTGTGTACCGTACCATGAATGGTTTGTGTCTGCGCCTGGGCAGCCACAGCCATCGATACGATTACTGCAAGTAATAGAAA